>Ga0315282_10003429_pt1 | contig 28485 bp, 16 predicted proteins | sample YL17G07_20_MG_FD_203693 | JGI IMG/M metagenome (GOLD analysis project Ga0315282, IMG submission 203693) | Sediment microbial communities from Yellowstone Lake, YNP, Wyoming, USA - YL17G07_20 | ecosystem: Environmental > Aquatic > Freshwater > Lake > Sediment | place: USA: Wyoming | collected... | reverse complement strand
GTCTTTGAGGATGACGGCGTGGATGGTGGCATGGGCGGAAACGTTGAAGGAGAAGTCTGCCGCAGTCTGCACGTTGCTCACGTTGTCGGTGGCGATGATGCTGAAATTGTACCTGCCAGCGAGCCAGGTGGAATTGAAGACGCATTGATACGTCCCTAGATTTGCATTAGTCAGAATCATGGTCATGTTGGTGATCTGGGTTCCTTGCCAGGGGCTCGGGTAGTGGATCTGGGTGGTGGTGGTGTTGACGCCGCTGACCGCATCGGTGATGGTGGCTAGTATGGTGACCGTTGAGCCGAACCCGAGAGCCGCTGGCGAGGCCATCACGGCGGTGATGATGGGTCCGTTCGCGTCGATGGTGAGGTGTCGGGTCTCGGTGCTGCTGTGGTTGCCGGTCGTGTCCATGGCATGTGCGCTGTAGGTATGGGTTCCGTCGGTGAGTCCAGTGAAATTGTTGAAGAGCTTGTTCTCGGCATTGTCGTAGGAGGCATTGATCTCGTCCCAGCTGAACGCCCGGGTATAGAGCTGGGGTTCATCGAGCAGACCGTCGAAATGAGCCCAGGCCTGGGTCTGGGACAAGCAGGTATCCTGCGTGTTGGTGACGTTGCGGATCGTGCCGGTCGTGCCCTGGTCGTACTGGGCGTCGACGTAGAGGCGGAGCTGATCACCGTGTCTGACGTAGGCGAGGTGATGCCAGGCGTTGTTGGTGACGTCGGTGGTCCCGGTGAGCGTCGTTGTTCCTGATCCGTCTTTGGTGTAGAGCCGGACCCCGCTGGTGGTGACGGCGAAGTAGTATCCGTTTGAGGCCTCTTCGGGTTGGTTGCTGAGGATGATGGCATCGTCGGGGTACGTGCTTTGGTGGCTTTTCTCCCAGACGAGGAAGGTGAAATCGCCGATGCCGAGGTTCAGGTTTTGGTTTTTGCCGAGGTTGACGGAATCATCGGTTCCATCGAAATCGAGGGCTTGACCGAACCGGCCGGTGACGATATCAGTTGGTCCCAGGCCGTTCTGGAAGACACCGGTGTTGTTGTAGGTGGAGTTGTCGGTGATCCCGGTGGCGTTGTATCCGTCTATCGGCCAGTATCCATGGAGGCTGTGGTCCCAGTCGAAGAACGCCGAGGTGCTTCTGGTATCTTTGACTGTGGTCTTCAGCAGCGCCCAGTCATGCGTCCAGGTCACGTTATTCGTCAACATCGGCGAGGGATCGATGGTGATGACCGGTGTCGGTTGCACGGTGAAGTTGAACCCGGTGAAGCAGTCTGAGTTGTTGGCGCGGTCCGCGACGAGGATGCTGTAGTTGTAGACGCCCGGCTGCCAGGTGTCGTTGAAGACGAGGGTGTAGTCGTATTCGCTTTCGCTCGTGTTGATCATGGCGAAGAGATGGCTGGTGTTGTCCGGGTAGGTGATGTTGGCGATGACGTCCCCGATGCCACTGTCGTTGTCGACAAGGTCCGCGGCGATAGTGATCGGGTATCCGAGGGGGACGGGATCTGGTGTGTCGATGATCTGGCAGGGCTCCGGTGCCATAGCCTCGACGACGATCGGTTTCGTGTCTGAATGGAAGTTGTTTTCGGTGTCCTGGACGGTGAGGGTGACGTTGTAGATGCCGGGGATGGTGTAGTTGTGAGTGCTGTTCTGGGTATAGGACGTGTTGCCGTCGCCGTAGTCCCAGGACCAGTTCACGATCTGGTTGAGCCCGGCGGAGGTGTCGTTGAAGCGGACTTGGCGGTCTGGCTGCCAGTCGCCGTTGGCCTGGAAGCCGGCGTTCAATATAAGGACGGTGATGTCCTTTGAGAAGTTGTAGCAGGTCGTCCCGTTTCTGATGCTGAGGTTCACTGTGTAGATGCCGATCTGGGTGTAGTTGTGGGTCGCATTCTCGCCGTAGGAGCGCGTGTTGTCGCCATAGTCCCAGGTCCAGTTGAGCGTCGCTCTTGATTCTGGGTCTATGGTGATTCCTTCTTTGAGGCCTGGGCAGCTGGTGTGTTGGCCGACAGCGACGGTGTCAAGACTGAAGTCTTCAAGAAACTCGTTGCTCCAAGGCAGCGATCCTCCTCCAGACGAGGTGACCTGTGTTGTCCAGGGTTCTGACCATGGGCTCGAGGTGGGATTCCGTAGAAAATCTTTGGCCCGTACTTCGACAGTGAAGGCCCCGGTATCCGACCATTCCAGAGTAGTGGAGTTTCTTAGCATCCAACGGGAATAATGGGTGACAATCTGGTTAAAGAAGTTCTTCGTTTGATATTTCCATTGGTACCAGATGTGATCGCCGTTTGGATCTGTGCTGTTTGCGGTGAAGGTGTATGGTTGGCCGACCTGCAGGTCGCTGGTTGGTCCGGTGATGGTTGGTGTTGATGGCGGATCGTTGGCGGGTTCCATCTCAAGGTTGTATTCGAAGTACTTGTCGTCTGCGTAGAGGCCTACGTCGTATTTGTTGTCCAGAATATTGTCGATGTCGCCGGTGAGGTTGTAGAGGTAGAGGCGGAGGCGGTATTTTCCGGTTGGAGCGGTTTCTTTGGGGAGTTGGATGATGAGGTTGCTGGTGATGCCGTCGGGGGTGCTGGTGTAGGTTGCATTGTCCATGTATCGTTTCAGTACGGGGTGTTCGTTTGAGATGAGGAGGGCTCTGACTTTGAGGTAGTCATGGGGGCGTTCGGTTTGTATCGGGGATGAGACGGACAAGGTGTCAGGGAGGGTATAGTTATTGTTGGAGTGGGTGAGGGTGGCGGTGGGGTCTTCTGTGAACCAGGCTTTTGAGCTGATTGTCAGGTATTTGGTGACGTTGAGGATGACTGAGGCTGTGAAATTGATTTCTTCTCGTATTAGGTTGTCGATGGTGTCGCCTTGGGTATGGTTGAGGCCATCGCGATGGTGCATGCTCCATTCACCAGGTGGGAAGGAAGCGTTTTCCTTCAGGAAACTGAAGACGCGATGATATGTTGGATTATAAAATGGGTTATGGTCACTGGCATAGGGGGCTGATCTATGATTGTAATATTGTGTCTTTATGTAGTTGTTTGTTTGGAGGGGAAAATGAGTGTCGTCTGTGATCGATTTCACTGTGGTATTAAGGTCTGTGTTCATGTAGATCCATAGGGCTTGTGGTGAGTCTGTTTCATTGAAGGCGAATTGGTTCAGGTCGATGAAAATTGGTATTTTTCCGAGGAGGGATTCGCCGATGTGCTGATTGGCATAGGCGTAGGCTCCGTGGAGGCCGGCTTCTTCTCCGCTGAAGGCGACGAAGCGGAGATTGTACATCGGTGTGAGGTTGTTGTCTTTAAAGTATTTTGCAATGGCGAGCATGACGCCTATGCCGACCGAACTGTCTGCGGCTGCTTGGTTGTGGACTCCGTCGTAGAGGCATCCTATGATGATGTTTTTCTTTGTGTTTGTTCCGTTGATTTGGCCGATGACGTTATAGCTTTCTACGCTGTCGTTCCAATATTGTTCGAGTGTGTAGTCGATCCTGTAATTATTTATGTCTTGGAGGATTTGTTGGCCTGTCGTGTTGTTGATGTAAATGACGGGTTTGGCGTAGTATATGTGTTCGTCGGTGTTGAAGACGTTCTGGCTATGGTCGTAGAGGAGGAGGCCTCTAAATCGTGTGTTGCAGCTCCATATCTGCATTTCGATAAGATGTTTTTGATTTAGCAATCCATGAAGGATGGAACTGATCCTTTCGAGGCAATTGTGTTCCTGGAGAAAGTTATAGACTCTTTCGACAAATTCTTCTCCCCAATGTTTTTCAGGGTTTTCGTTGAAGGAGGGGTCTTCGGCGATGAATACATATGGGTCACTACCATAGCATCCCGCTTCGGTGTCGTTGTAGAGTCCCGGGATTTTTTCTTCGGCTAATGAGGAGTTTTGGCTTGCCTCTTCGAATGTGAAATTGTGATCTAATTCGTATTGATGTAGGAGGTAGTACATTACATGAGTGAGGTTTTCATCAAGGAGGCACATGTTGACAATGGTGTCGAGGTGGTTCATATAAAAAAGATCGATTTGGTCGTTGACTTGGTGAGGTCGGGGGTAGATTCTGAGGTCGTTTTCTGTGAATGTTGTTGAAAGGTCATCTCGTAAATGAAGTAGATTGAGGCATGTGAGCATTGTGTGGTTCCAGCGTGGTGAGATGAAGCATTCTTTTGAGATATTTCGAGGTTGGTCTCCTGTATGTTTGAGGATTAATCCATGATTTATTATTTGTAATTCGTCGTCGAATTGAAAGAAATATCCATGTTCAAGGTATTGAACTGACCCATGATTTGGGAGACGTTCGGTGGTAGTCCATAAACTAAGGTTATTCATCCAACCAACTATGTAGTTTTTTGCTTCTATTTCCCCTTTAGTGCCAAACCATCTACCTTGAGGATAATCCCTTAATGTGATGATTTTTGATAAAGTCTTACTTATGTTATAAATATATGAATAATCAATTTCTTCTTCTTTGATGGGGTCACCCATGACAATGATTTCATTATGTAATCTAATGGCAATAAATATATTTAAAAACATTATTAGGCTAATCATTACCCCTATTACCTTGATTGTCTTTTCATTCATCGTATTCACCTCCATATTATAATACTTCAGTGATTTATTAAATCGATTAGGAGGTCGGTGAAACTATTCAAAATCTTTAAAATACAGAAATAATTTTAAATAATAAAACAACCATATTTTTAAGGATTATTGACCATGAGCAGAAATAGAAATTTTTTCTTTCTTCGAATTTTTTCAGCATTATCTTTTATCTTTCTCTTATTCCTACCACTCGACGCATTAAATGCCCAAATGGCTTTACATTCTATATTTGAAGTTAAGGAACGAAATGATGGGCTCCTTGATTCCGCGTGGCCGATGTACTGCCACGACACCAGGCATACCGGCAGAAGCCCCTACACACCAACCGGGAACTGGCGCGTCGAAAAATGGAGATTCAAAATAAATGGAGGATCTATATTTACCTCTCCCGCAATCGATAAAAACGGCACTCTATATGTAGGATCAACTATCGACAGCTACTTCTACGCTTTATATCAAAATGGGACCATGAAATGGCGATTGAACATCGGCCCAATGCATTCCTCGCCTGCAATCAGCAAGGACGGCACCATCTACATTGGAACGGATGCCGGGCGGCTCTACGCCATCTGCCCGAATGGCACGATTCACTGGTGGATCTCCCTGGGAAGTGGATGGGCCTTTTCATCTCCTGCCATCGACAACAACGGTACTATCTACTGCGCCGTGAGTGATAGCTACAGGCTCGCTGCAGTCAACCCCAACGGGACAATAAAATGGTACTTCTACGCCCAATCCTACATTTACTGTGACCCCGCCATAGGAGAAGATGGGACTATTATTATTGGCTCAAACGACGGCAACCTCTACGCCCTGAACCCCAACGGCACGCTCCGATGGCGATTCTACGGAGGCGGACCAAAAGGTATCGGTACCTATTCCATCGCCGACGACGGGACGATCTACGCCGGAGGAACCGAAGGATACCTCTACGCGCTCAGACCGAACGGGACTCTGAAATGGGAAGTCTCGACAGGATGGATCGGAGGCTCGACACCAGCAATCGCAGACGACGGCACCATCTATGTCGGCGACCAAGATTTCCATCGACTCTACAGCATCGCGCCCAACGGGACCATCAACTGGTTCTACAAAACCGCAGACGACATCATATCGTCACCACTAATCGACGCCAAAGGAACCATCTACTGCGGCTCATGGGATAATAATCTCTACGCCATCAACAAAAATGGTACACTGCGCTGGATCTTCACGGCAGCCGATGAAGGGATAGATTCATCCGCCGTCATCGCTGACGACGGAACCATCTATATCTCCGGATTATTTGCAGGAACAAGCTCAACCCCTGACTACGCATACCTTTTCGCGCTTGGCTCAATGAACGACACCCAACCAATCACCCCATCAATCACCGGGGACCAAAACGGACACGTCCGCAGAACCTACGACTACACCATCGTTTCAACAGACCCGGACAACGACACCCTCAGCTACTACATAGACTGGGGCGACGGAAAAACAACCAACTGGACCACACCCACACCCTCAGGCCAACCCATCACCAAATCCCACACCTGGCTCATCCGAGGCTCATACGACGTCAAGGTCAAAGCACGGGACGAACACCTCAGGGAAAGCGACTGGGGCACCCTCCACGTCACCATGCCCTGCCAGCCGCCACGCTTCCCTATCCTCCACTGGCTCCTCGACCACTTCCCCAACGCCTTCCCACTCCTCAGACGACTCCTTGACGGCCCACCACGATTTATGCTTCGATGAGCTCCCTTAGTGCAAGAAAAAATCTAATTAAAAGAAAGAGAATCAGGCAAGAATTGCCTGATTACAACCCGCTCACGGTGAACTGCCAGGTCGAGGCAAGCTGATGTTGATCGCTATCCACGAGGATGTTGCCCTGTGGGTCTCTGAAAGCTGTATAGATCCTGTATGTCCCGTCCCCATGTTGAAGATCATTGGTCTTCGCTTGGCCGTTGTAGATGGTGTCGAGGCCGAGTTGCTGGCCGTGAGTAATGGTCTGGATTGTCTCGTTTACTGTCGCTAGCTCGGTGATCCATTGCCCCGTGCTAGGGTTATGGAACTGGATTTCGATCAAGAGATGGCCTTTAATGTCCGTGGTTCCGGTATTTTGTATCTTCGATTGGTTCCGGTAGGTGATGACGAGCTTCGGCTGATACCCGCTCCCCTGCTCACTGCTATACACCCCGATGTATTCGCTGCCTGTGGGCGTCGTGCCGCTGATATCGCGGCTGCTGCGCAGACACAGTCGGGTCCATCCGGATTGATTGATCCAGCTCTGTCCCGTGCTGTTCAGGGTGATGGCGTTGTACCCGGTGGTGAAGCCGTTGGTGTTGAACTGGCCTCCGTTGCCTGAGTAATGGCTTTTGTCGTAATCCGTGGCTTTCAAGGGATTATCGGGGTAGGTCGGTTGGCCGTTCTGCACTGTCACCAGGAAATCCGTCGTTGAGTAATCGCTGTATTTGTAGAGGGAGAGGGTCACGGTGTCGATGACGGCGCTCATCTGCAAGGCCGTGGAATTGAAATAGAGGAATCCCCGGTAGACATAGTAGGTGCCAGGGACTCCCGAGACCTTTCTCTGACCGATGTTGAAATACGTGTTGGTATCGCTGATGGTCCCTTGGCTGGCGGTCCAGGCGGTGTTATAATTGGTGTTGGAGGCGGAGATATGCCCGTCGCTGGAGTTCGAATAGAGTGTTGTCGACGGGTCGATCACGACCGGGAACGTCATACTACTTAGGGTCGAGACAGGCAGCCCTGAGAGGAGATACCATTCTCCATTATAACGGATGACGCGGTAGGTCAGCGGTCTCGTGTTTTCCCTATGGTTCTCCTCGTATGCCTCGCCTATCGGGAGGGCGCAGGCGAAACGACCGAGGGCGTCTTTGAGGTCAATGCCTCCATGGGGGATCGTGATGTTGTCCGTGATTTCCATGGTTCCGTTGTGCATTGTCAGGCTCTGAAGATCGAGTTTGGTCGCGAAGATGAGGTAGGAGTTGCCGCTGAGGCCGTAGGAGGCCGGCGGATGGGTTTGAAGATAGGTCTTGGTCGTGTTACTGAGATGGACCTCTTCTTTTAGCAAGGTGTTGTCATAGGTATAGGTCACATTGACGCCGTTGAATGCTCCCGGGTAGGTGATGGTGTTGCCATTGGTTTGGCCCTGGCTGTTCTGAACCCCCTGAAGGATCACATGTCTCCAGTTTTGTGATGGATCGACGTATCCAACTCCGATGATCGACGTCCTCAGGACATCTATCGTCGGGACTTGTGATCTGTTGTAGGCGAAGGCGATGGGCCAGTCACTTTGCAGGTTGGGTTTGAAGTAAGTGCTGTAGAGCCCCCGATCGTTTTGTACCCGGTATCCATAGGTGTACGCAGGGTGATCGGATTCTACTGGTGTGAGTGTCGTGTTGATTGGCGTCCAGTCGCTGGTTTCGTTTTGATAGTTTATGGGTCCGGAGGATATTTCCAGGATGTTTTTATCGAGGGTTGGATCGTAGTATTTGTCCCAGTCGAGGCCGCGGTCGACGAGCGTGTAGTTTTCTGGTGGAGAGGGTGGGTCGGTGAGGTTGATGTACTCGTTGCCGCTGTAACTGTCTTTCAGGGTGCTGACCGTGAGAGTGGCATGGGCGGCGACGGTGAAGGAGTAATTTGTCTTTGTCTGAGCGTTGGAGGCGTTGTCAACCGCGTAGATGCTGTAGGTATAGGATCCTGTCTTGTAGGAGTCGGTGAAGACATACTGATAGATGTTTCCCTGGGTATAGATCATGGTTTCGTTCAAATGTAGTTGGCCTCCGCCGGATTCAGGGCCAGTGATGACTGCCTTCACGGTGTTCAGGCCGGTGAGGTTGTCGGCGACGTTCGCTTGGATGGTGACGTTGTATCCGAATCCTACAGTGGCGGGGTTGGCGGAGATGTTGGCGATCCAGGGTGCGTGGGTGTCGATGGTTATTTGGCGTTCCTCGGTCGTGCTCTGGTTCCCGGTGGAGTCGATGGCGTAGGCGGAGAAGCAGTGACTACTATCCGTTAATCCGGTGTAGTTGTGGTTCGGGGGGTGGGCGGTGCTGTTGATGGTGGTGTTGATTTCGTCCCTGCTCAGGGCTCGGTTGAAGAGGAGTGCTTCGTCGAGGATGCCGTCGAAGTGGCACCATCCGGGGTGGTTTTCTCTGGAGAAGCAGGTTGTCTGGTCGTTGGTGATGTTTCGTAGGGTACTGGTGATTTCTCCGTCGGGTGTTCCGTCAACGTAGATGCGGAGTGTGTTTCCGTTTCTGACGTAGGCGAGGTGGTGCCAGGAGTTGTCGGTGACGTTGATGGTGCCGTTGAGTGACGTGTTTTGTCCATTGATAGTGGCGAGGTAGGGGGTGTTTTTCACTCCGAATATGTAGCCGTTCCAGTTTGCGTTTTCCGGTTGGTTGCTGAGGATGACCGCGGTTCCTGGATAGGTGTTCTGGTTGCTTTTCTCCCAGACCGTGAAGGTGAAGTCGCCGGTGCCGAGGTTGAGGCTGGTGTCGTTGCCGAGGTCGATGTAGCCGCCGTTTGAGGTGAAGTTGAGTCCGTTGCCGTATTTTCCGGTGGTGATGTTGGAGGCGTTGATGCCGTTGTGGTAGGTTCCGACGTTGAGGTAAGGAGAGCTGTCGTAGAGGTAGGTGTCGTTGTAGGCGTCCATGGACCAGTAGCCTTTGAGGCTGTGGTTCCAGTCGATGAAAGAGGCGGTGGGGTAGGGGTCGAGGATCGAGGTGTTGACGTGGACCCAGTTATGGTTGAGGATGGCGTTGGTGTCTGGGGTGGGTGCTTCGAAGGAGATGTAGGGTTGGAGCAGGGTGAATGCCCCGGTGGAAGAGTTGGTTTGGTTTTCGCTGTCGGTCGCGTAGATGGTGTAGTTGTATTGGCCGCTCTGGGTGATGTTCTCCAGGGTGTAGGTGTAGATGTCGTCGACGAAATTGGTCATGGTGATGTTCTGTGTGGTGCCGTTGGGGATGGTTATGTTGACCGTGATGCTGGTGATGTTTCTATCTGTTGGTATCACTTGTGTGATGATGGTGGCGTTTGAGCCGGGGAGGACGGTTCCGGGTTCTTGGGCGAAGGGTATCTCCGGCAATTGTGGGTATGAGGTGATGTGGATGATGGCGTAGTCGGTGTCGGTGCGGTCTTGGTTGTCTCTGACGGTGAGGGTGACGTTGTAGTCGCCGTCGTCTTCGAAGGTATGGTTGACTGTGCTGTTGCCGTAGACGATGGTTCCGTCGTCGAAGTTCCATGTGAGGTTTGTGATCGGGCTGATTCCTTTGGAGATATTGGTGAAGGTGATCGGGGTTTCAGGGTAGGCACTATGATAGTAGCTCATGTTGAAATTGGAGACGAGAGGGGTGACGCGGATGTGGATTGTATTATTTCCTTTAAGTTGTGTGAGGCTATCGGTGACTTCTAAAGTCAGGTTATAGTTTCCGACCTGGGTGTATGTGTGGGCGGCGTTCGGTGTCGTTGCCGTCTCAAAGCTTTGATCGCCGAATGTCCAATAATATTGGTCTCCTCCTACTTGGTTTCCTATGAAGTATTGTTCACAATTTTGTAGTAGATGTAGACTATTGCTTTGGTGGGTTTGCTGTTGTGGATCGATATTGACCCATGGAATAACATTGACCGTTAAGGGTTCTGACAGGGGGCTTGAGGCGAGGTATTCGTCCCATGCTTTCACTTTGATGGTGTATGATCCTTTTTGTAGGTAGATGTGAGATGCATTTCGAGTGCTTCCATCGTCGAGATATCCGTATAACCATCGTCCATGTGGATAGTCCCAGAACCATTCCTGCATCACTCGATCATGGTTTGGGTCGCTGGCTGTGGAACTCCATGTGTGTTTTTGTCCTACTTTGACGGTTGTGGGGCCGGCTGGTGTTGAGGGTTTGTTTGGTGCGTCGTTGCCACGAGGATATAGATAAAAATAGGTAGGTAATGAGGTGTCTGTAGCATTCGCTTTGTATGGAAGGTATGGAAGGTGTAATATTCTATACCAGATGCTATTATCCAGGATGCTGTTTATTCTTCCAGTGGAATTGTACACGTTTATTTTGACTGAATAGTCGCCTTTTACTTGGTTGGGTGGCAAGGTGAGATTGATTGTTTTTGTGGAGGTTGCCGAGGTGATCGTGAAATCATGAATCTCCGTGTATGAAGGTAATATTCGGCCTTTTCGGATGAGTTCGGCTTCAACTCTTACGAGATCTTGTGGTAGGGTCGACTTCAAGGGTATCGCTATTCTTACTGTATCGATTTTATTATCTGAATCGTAAGGTGTATCTATTGCGGTATAGTTCACGGCTCCATCGAATATGCAATTTGGGTTTAGGCAGAAATATTTCGTGAAATTCAAGATGAGGTCCGCGGTGGCGGCCACGTCTGTATCATTGTAATATTTCATCGAGTCGCCTTCAGTGTGGTTGACGCCGTCGCGGTGGTGACGATACCAGGTTGTATCTTTCAGGAAGGTGATGGTATCCGACTTATTATTTAATGGTATGGAGTAGACAAAATCATCGCTCATTAATCCAAAGACGCGATAAATGACGTCGAGTTTGATGGTATTTTTTGTTCTCGTTTTATAATCTTCTCCAGCCGCGATTTGCTGGAGTATTGGTATTAATTCGATTCTATTGGTTCCTATGTTCAGGGTGGTCTTGGGGTAGGTCTGGTTGAATCCGAGTTGGTTAAGGTCTATGAATTTCTCGATGGTATAGTCTTTGTGTTTTGCCCTGTAGGATTTTGCTCCTCGGCATCCGGCTTCTTCGCCGCCGAAGAGGACGAACTGGATCGTATATTTTGGTTTGATACCTTTATTTTCTAGGTCTTTGTAGTAGTGGGCGAGGGCAAGGACGACGCCGACGGCGATTGCGCTATCTGCTGTTCCTGATGACCAGACGGAGTCGTATAAGGAATTGATGACGATGACATGTGATTGATTCGTGTCGGATCCATTAATTTTTCCGATAATATTGTAGCTTTTTACGGATTCGTTCCATTCTTGATGGAAGTGTAGACTTGCAGTACAACTAGGGAGATGGTCTTTGATTAGATTCCAAACTGTCCGGTTGATGAAGATTTGGGATATGTTATGATAACTGGAGGGGCAGGCATGGGAAGTATTAGTATGATCGTAGAGGATTTCTGCCTTGCAAGAAGGGAAAATACGTCTGACGCAGTAAATTAAATGGTTTTTTATCCATCCGTCTATTCTAAAGACAGGGGGCCTTAAGGGAAGCGGTTTATTGTTCGGATTGAAGGCTTTGTTTTCTCTTATGAAAAAGAAGGGGGGTGCATTATCTCCGATAAAGGTTGAATCGGTACTATTGTACCAACTGAGATGGGTGATGTTCTCTGGATGGGCCGCGATATCATCAAAGCTGAAATTGTAGTAGTGCTCAAGACTCTCGGTCAGGTTCTCTTCAACTTCATCGTCGGTCATATTGCATAGAGCCCAAAGATGTGTTAAAGTAAGGCTCTCAAAGTGTTTTATAAGCCAGTCGATTAGAGGGAAGGGGGTTCTATAAATAGGGATATCAGTCCAGTTAAACCATGGAGTAATATCGTGATAATCTAAAGGAGGGGTCCAGTTTCCCGGACTGTCGTTTGTATTTCGGGGTGAGATGTAGCAGTCTATTGGTTTATCGTGCATCGTTGATCCAATGCTGTTGTCTGTTATGGTGAATGATTTTGCGAGAACGTCGAATTGGGTCGTACTTATATTTAAATTGTTGTTGCTTAAGTTGGAGGCATTTTCAATCCGTTCATGAAATGGCTTATTATCATCGTTTGCGCAGGAAATAAGACCAATATCCTGCATTTTTCCGGAAAGATAGTCGGCCGCATCATGTTCACCTTGTGAGCCAAAGTATCGTCCTTTAGCAAGTCCTTTTTCTTGAAGTGTTTGATTATACGAAGTGTTAATTATTCGAGATAAATTATCTGCAACCTCTCTCGCATACGACATATTTAATAAAGAGGTTTCTCCTTGGTTTCCAGTATGTGCGGTGACTTCATGGCTTTGTTGGATGATTATCAGGCTACTTGAGATCAGAAGCATACAAAAGAGTATAGATAACATTTTTCTCCGCATTTTCCGCCTCCTTGAAAATATTGAATCGAATGTCGGTTATTAACATTTCCTCCTCTCCTATTTTTTAGGAATAAATTTATTAACAAGAATGTGATAATTATCCAAAGAAGAAGGTTTAGAGGGCTTTTGATGAACGGCTTTCAGGCAGTATCCTGCGTACTCCTAATATTCTTACTTGCGGTCCCATTGCTCTTACCTGGGGTACAAGCGAGAAATCCTCAAAATATTTCCTTCCTTAAAAAATCGTTGTTTGAAGAATTGGCGTATCCTTCCAACGTGACCCTGAGTCAATCCATGGAACAAATGAATAACCAGAGAACATACGTGGCACAAGGTGAATCCCTTAAAGTGATTCAATATAATACATGCGGACTCCTTAATTCTTCATGGCCGATGGCCAGCCATGACACCCGGCACACTGGTCTGAGCCCGTACTCGACCGCGGATTCTCCAGGAATCATCAAATGGCGACTGTCAGTGGATCCATATCCCATTGATGGCGGGATCGCCATCGACAAGAACGGCACCCTGTATTTTGGCAGCAACGACGACTACATGAACGCCGCATACCCCAACGGGACGATGAAATGGCGGTACCATGTTACCGAACTAACAGGTGGTTGGATTGAGTCGACACCTGCCATCGCATCTGATGGGACGATTTATGTAGGCTGCTGGAATTGCTATCTCTATGCCTTCAACCCCAATGGTACCAAGAAATGGTGCCATCATTGCGGTTCGACGATAAGCTATGGTTCTCCGGCCATCGCGGATGACGGAACAATCTATGTCACCACCATGGATAGTGCAAATAGTCTTGTTGCAGTCAACCCTGATGGAACAGAAAAATGGCGGTACCAGACTGGACAATGGCTAACTTCCGCCCCCGTCATCGGCCTGGATGGAACGATCTTTTTCGGCTCCTCCGACACCTACATCTACGCCGTTAATTCAAATGGCACGCTTCGTTGGCGGCACAAGACCGGAGACTACGTCATGGGATCCGCCTCCATCGCCGCGGACGGAACCGTCTACATCGCCTCATATGATGGCTTCCTCTATGCCCTCAACCCCGTCAATGGGTCGTTAATCTGGCGGTGTGATATCGGGATGGGATCGAAAGTCAATCCTTCTATCGGACCTGATGGAAACATCTATATCGGCGAAGGCTACCTCTATTCGATCACTCCAAATGGGACGATACGCTGGCAAATCAACCTCTGGGGAGGCATCGGCTGGTCCTCACCCGCAATCTCCGCCGACGGCATCATCTACGTAGGAACCCATATCGGTGATGACGGCGGAGGAAAAATCTATGCCATAAACCCTAATGGAACTGAACGATGGGAGCAACTGCTCGTATGGCACGGCCATATCGATTCCTCCCCGGCGATCGCCGCTGATGGCACCGTCTACATCGGTTCCGCAAACGGCGATGGCCTTTGCTATCTTTATGCCTTCGGCCGCGGACCACTCAACGTCGAAGCCAACGGACCCTACACCGGCTACTACAACACTGCTATCCACTTCACTGGCGATGCCTTCGGCGGCACACCACCCTACTCTTTCCATTGGGATTTTGGTGACAGTCAGACCTCGGACCAACAGAACCCGACCCATAACTATACTACCGCCGGCAACTTCACCGCGACGTTCACTGTCACCGACACCGAGGGCAACCACAGCAGCGACACTACCAGCGTCCACATCACCTACACACCCGTCACCGTCTCCATCACCAAACCCACCAGAGGCCTCTACATCATGGACACCAGAGTCCTCCCCTTACCGAGTAAATGCATCGCCATCGGCCCGATCACCATCGAAGCACAGGCCAGCCAAATCCCACTGGGCATCGACCGCGTCGAGTTCCGCCTCGACGACAACCTCAAGGCCACCGTGACCCAGCCGCCCTACACCTGGCGATGGAACCATGGCCTCTTCGCCCACACCGTCACCGTCATCGCGTACGACACGTCAGGGCGCAGCGCGAGCGCAAGCATCCAAATCACCAAGTTCTTCTAACGAACCAAGATGAAGATCAGGATTTAACGAACCATGAGAAAGTCTCGGCTCCTTTTTTCAGTCGTATCTAAAAACTAGTGAGTCTATACCCGTACAGAGTTATTGATAATACAGTCCCCTCAAGTAAATTTGATTCAACGGATAACTATCCGAAAATGAAATATGGGTTATGTTCCTATGACCCCGTTCGGCCTTCGTTTCTTTCATCTGCTTCTCCTTCATTTGAAGAATGCAACGTATGATTAAAAAAAATCGATAATTATAATATAAACTATAATCGAAGTGATTTTCAATTGCTTTCAATATCTAATAACGCTTCTTGGCACATTTAAATTAACTGAGAATATTTGAATGATTTAAATACATCCTGTGATTAAGGACCACTATTCTCATGATTGCGAAGGCGGGCAGCGGGTTCGACGTCATCCTGGTCTCTGGGGAGTACTACGACGACCATCCCTTGTCTCCCGTGGGGATCATCGCCCGGGTGCTGGACGCTGCTGGGTACCGTGTCGGGGTCATCGAGAAGCCGACCTCCGCTCAGGATTTTTCTCGGCTCGGGGCGCCTCGCCTTTGCTTTGGGGTCACCTCCGGGTCCATCGACAGCATGCTGAACAACTACACGCCGATGAAGCATCATCGCAGCATGGATGGCTATGCGAAGATCGCGGTGATGCCGGACCGCGCCGTCATCGTCTACTGCCAGGAGCTCAAGAAGGCCTTCCATGATGTCCCGTTGGTCATCGGCGGCATCGAGGCCTCATTGCGGCGGTTCGCGCACTACGACTACTGGGAGAACCGGGTGCGGCGCAGCATCCTCTTCGACTCCCGTGCCACCATCCTCGTCTACGGCAACGGCGAGAAACAAATCACCGAGATCGCCTCTCGTCTCGCCGCCAAGACGCCGCTGAAAGGCATCCCCGGCACCTGCATCGTCAGCAAGACGCTCCCCGATGGGTTCACGGTGATGCCCTCCTACGACGAGGTCCTCGCAGATTCGGGGAAGTTCTGTGAGATGCAGCAGCTGTTCAGCAACGACCGCAACCTCGCCCAGCCCTACACAAATAACTTCGTCCTCCAGTACAAGGCGCCGGTGTACACCACCGCGGACCTCGACAGGATCTATTCCCTGCCGTTCACCCGTATAATGCATCCCAAGTCGCTGCTGAAGATGGCGCAGTTCTCGGTCGTCACCCACCGCGGCTGCATCGGACGCTGCAACTTCTGCTCCCTCGCCCTGCACCAGGGGGACCGCATCGTCTCCCGCTCCGAGGACAACATCCTGCAGGAGATACGACGGCTGACGAAACACCCCCAGTTCAAAGGCTACATCGACGACCTGGGCGGGCCCACCGCCAACATGTACGGCATGGACTGCCCCAAGGCCGATGCATGCCAGCGCGCCTGCCTCACCTGCAAGAGCCTGGACTGCAGCCACGGCCGGCTCCTCTCGCTCTTGCGGAAGGCCCGGGCGATCCCCGGGGTCAAGAAGGTCTTTGTGCGCAGCGGCATCCGCTACGACCTCGCCCTGCGAAGCCCGGAGTACCTCACCGAGCTCTGTCAATATCACGTCTCCGGCTGCCTGAAGATCGCCCCGGAACACCTCTCACCTCGGGTCCTGCGCCTCATGAACAAGGACGTGAAGGGCTTCGACAAATTCATAAAAGAGTTCGAAAAAAGAAACCCTGGCGGGCGGCAGGCGCTGCGCTACTACTTCATGATCGGCCATCCTGGGGACACCCTCCAGGAAACCACCTTTCTCAAAGACCAGATCAGGAAAAAGAACCTCACGAATGTCGAGCAGTTCCAATTATTCACTCCGACACCGATGTCACCCTCGACCTGCATGTACTGGACGAAGCGAAACCCGTTCACAAAGGAGCCCGTCCCGGTCATCTGCGATTACAAGACGAAGAAACAACTAAAACGTATATTGTTAGAGAATAAGTGAAGCAGGGGTAGGAATTCTTATTGCGACCCCTTTTTTAATCTCGTAGCGAGATCCTTCTCCCGGCACTGCAGGCAGATGTCCCGGTCATTCGGCCGCTGCTCGCTGACCACCCACTCCGGGTTGCCACGGACATGGATCGGGATCTGAGGACACTCAAGATGCCAGTGGTAGATGTCCTCGTTCTTCTTCCAGAAGTACGTCATCACACTCCTCCTTTCGATTGATATCAAAAACCTATTATAAATTCATTGTGGTCCCCATCTGAGCTAGCTGTTTTTCCAACCATTTTTTCAGGTAGGTCATCCCGCTCCACGGGACAACACATTATTATACCGGACATTCTATTTAAAAACATCATCCGGTGAATCTCCCATGCGGCCGAAGGTACGTGGAATCGCAGTCTCACTATTCCTTATTTTCCTCATCGTTCTTCCATCAGTCAGCAGCAACAGGCTCAATACAGCGACGGCAAGTGGCGGAAAATATGTCGAAATCGACGTCTTTCGCGGCATCATCTTCTTCATCGGGCACTATCACACCGTGGACTGGACGAATGGCGTCAATATCACGTTTGCTCCCAACGAAACCGCGCACTTCAAAGGGTTCGTGTACTGCGAAGTTGAAGGAACACTCGCCTTTATCGGCGGCCCAATGGACATTACCTCCGGCCTCGCCGGCTTCAACACCACCAAATTCCTCGGCTTCTGCCGCGGCGGACACCTCTGCGGGATGATGATAGGCACGACCACATTCTATTTCATCCTCTAGCCTCATCACCTTAGGGAAGAAAAACAAAAAGGGAAAGTCAGCATTACCTCTGGAAATCAACGAGCTACTTACCAATGCGCTGCGCCAGGGTCCGAGCGCGGTTCGCGACCACAAACGACTTCGTGATCGCCTCGATCTCCTTCGCCTCCTCGACACCAGAGACTTGCCCGACAATCATCAACATATTCTATCACACCTCACCCTCTCCTTTGTCCGTTTCACTTATAACGACTTGTTGTACACCCCCTACCCATCCCCTGTACACCCGATACCCACCACCAAACCGAATACATTCACCCATCTTCGAAAGCCTTCTATAGTACCGATGAATTCCCAAGAATCCACCCAGAGAAAAACAGACCAAGGCTAGGGGGATCAATGCCAAAATCCATCGTCATCAAAGGAGCACGCGAACACAACCTCAAGAACATCACCGTCGAGCTCCCACGAGACAAGTTCATCGTCATCACCGGACTGTCCGGCAGCGGCAAATCCACGCTCGCCTTCGACACCATCTACGCCGAAGGCCAACGCCGCTACGTCGAAAGCCTCTCCGCGTACGCCAGGCAGTTCCTCGGCCTCATGAACAAACCGGACGTCGACGCCATCGAAGGCCTCTCCCCCGCCATCAGCATCGAACAGAAAACCACCAGCAAGAACCCACGCAGCACCGTCGGCACCATCACCGAGATCTACGACTACCTCAGACTCCTCTACGCCCGCATCGGCAGGCCCTACTGCCCCCAGCACAACATCCGCATCGAAGCACAGACCCCGGAGAAGATCGCCACCCGCATCGCCAACGAACACACCGGCATGGTCACCATCCTCTCCCCCATCGTCCGGCAGAAGAAAGGCACCTACGAACAACTCCTCAAAGACCTCAACGCCGAAGGCTACACCCGCGCCCGCGTCAACAAGACCATCGTCCGCACCGACGAAAAAATACCACTGGAGCGCTACAAGATGCACGACATCGACATCGTCATCGACCGCGTCACCACCACCGACACCACCAGACTCACCGAAGCCTGCGAAAACGCCCTCCAGAAATCAGACGGCCTCCTCCTCGTCCTCGACAAAAAAGGCGAAGACTACCTCTACTCCTCCCGACTCGCCTGCCCCATCTGCGGGCTCGCCTTCGAAGAACTCCAACCCCGCATGTTCTCCTTCAACAGCCCGTTTGGCGCCTGCGAGACCTGCCACGGACTCGGCATCCGCATGGACTTCGACCCAGACCTCATCATCCCCGACAAACAGAAATGCATCGCGGACGGCGCCATCGCCCTCTACCGCACCGCCCGCGAAGGCTGGCGCAACTACTACCTCGGCGCCGTCGCCAAACACTTCGGCTTCGACCTCTTCACCCCAATCAGCGACCTCACCGAAGACCAATACCACGCCATCATGTACGGCTCCACCGAACGCATCAAATACAACATCACCATGAAAAACGGAGACGCCCACTGGTCACACCAAGGCAGCTGGGAAGGCCTTGTCCCCCAGTGCGAACGCCTCTACAAACAAACCGAATCCGCATACCGCAGAGAAGAACTCGAACGCTTCATGCGCATCACCCCCTGCCCCACCTGCAAAGGCAAACGACTCAAAGAAAAAATCCTCGCCGTCCACATCAACGACAAATCCATCTACGACACCACCGACATGTCCATCAAAAACGCCATCGAATTCTTCAACGACCTCCCCCTCACCAAAAAAGAAGAAGACATCGCACGCCTCATCCTCAAAGAGATCCTCTCCCGCCTCTACTTCCTCGACCGAGTCGGACTCAACTACCTCACCCTCGCCCGCAACACCGGCACCCTCTCCGGCGGAGAAGCCCAACGCATCCGCCTCGCCACCCAGATCGGATCCAACCTCATGGGCGTCCTCTACATCCTCGACGAGCCCTCCATCGGCCTGCACCAATGGGACAACAAAAAACTCATCGACACCCTCCACAAACTCCGCGACCAGGGAAACACCCTCATCGTCGTCGAACACGACGAAGAAACCATCCGCAGCGCAGACTACATCGTCGACATGGGCCCCGGCGCCGGCGTCCACGGCGGCTTCGTCATCGCCAAAGGAACACCAGAAGAAATCGCCCGCAACCCCAAATCACTCACCGGCAAATACCTCTCCCACAAACTCACCATCCCCATCCCCACCCAACGCCGAGACTCCGACCACTACATCACCCTCACCGGCTGCAAGGAAAACAACCTCAAGAACATCACCGTGAAAATCCCCATCGGCGTCCTCACGGTCATCACCGGCGTCTCCGGCAGCGGCAAATCCACCCTCGTCTACGAAATCCTCTACAAAGGCCTCATGCGGTCCCTGCACGAATCCAAGGACCAACCCGGCAAACACGACACCATCACCTGCGACACCCCAATAGACAAGGTCGTCGTCATCGACCAAAGCCCCATCGGCCGCACCCCCCGCAGCAACCCCGCGACCTACACCAAGGTCTTCGACGAGATCAGATCCGTCTTCGCCATGACCCCGGAGGCCAAGATCCGCGGCTACACCCCCGGCCGCTTCTCCTTCAACGTCCACGGCGGCCGCTGCGAAGCCTGCCAGGGAGACGGCCTCATCAAGATCGAAATGAACTTCCTCCCCGACATCTACGTCGAATGCGAGGAATGCAAAGGCAAACGCTACAACAAAGACACCCTCGAAGTCACCTACAAGGGCAAATCCATCGCCGACGTCCTCGGCATGAGCGTCGAAGAGAGCCTCGAGCTCTTCAAACACATCCCAGCCATCCGCAAGAAACTGCAGACCCTCGTCGACGTCGGACTCGACTACATCAAACTCGGACAGAGCGCGACCACGCTCTCCGGCGGCGAAGCCCAACGCATCAAACTCACCAGGGAACTCGCGAAACGCGACACCGGACGCACCCTCTACCTCCTCGATGAACCGACCACCGGCCTGCACTTCCACGACGTCAAGAAACTCAACGACGTACTGAACCACCTCGTCGACAAGGGCAACACCATCGTCATCATCGAGCACAACATGGAGGTCATCAAGATCGCGGACCACATCATCGACCTGGGCCCAGAGGGAGGCGACCTGGGCGGAGAGATCGTCGCAGAAGGCACCCCGGAGGAGGTCGCCCGCATCCCACGCAGCTACACCGGCCGCATCCTCAAAAACATCCTGCGTCCCATCGAGGTCTATGCGTAGCCATTCGACCATCCCGACCAGCCCCGGCTGCTACCTGTTCAAGGACGCCAGCGGCACCATCATCTACATCGGGAAGGCCAGCAACCTGCGCAAACGGGTCGCCAGCTACTTCCAAAAGACCGTCCATGACCCGAAGACCAGCCAGCTCATCGGACGGATTGCGGATGTCGACTATATTCTCACCGACACCGAAGTCGAGGCCTTCATCCTAGAGAACACGCTGATCAAGAAGCATCAGCCGAAGTACAACATCAACCTGCGGGATGCGAAGACCTATGCCTTCCTCAGGATCACCGACGAGGAGTACCCCCGGGTGATAATCGCCCGGCAGAAGGACCAGAAGGGACGGTACTACGGGCCGTTCGTCTCCGCCGCGGAACGGGACTACATCCTCTGGTTCATCAAGCACGCGTTCCCCCTGCGGACCTGCTCCCGGCTGCCGAAGAAGCCCTGCTTGCGGTACCACATCAAACTCTGCGATGCGCCCTGCGCAGGGTTGGTCTCCAAAGAAGAGTATCAGCAGAAGATCGAGAAGATCTCGCTCCTCCTGGACGGGCACGTGGATGAGCTGCTCCGGACCCTTGATGCGGAGATGGCCATCTACTCCAAGACGATGCAGTACGAGAAGGCACTCATCGTACGCAAGGAACGGGAGGCCATCGATCATCTCAGAGAGCGGCAGAACATGGTCCGCCAGCGCCACTACAATGAGGACATCCTGGACTATGTCGTCCGCGATGACACCGTGTATCTGATGCTCTTCAACATCTATAAGGGGACGCTGTGGAACAAGAATGAGTTCGTGTTCCCGGTCTCTCCGGAGTTCCTTGAGGAGTTCCTCGTGCAGTACTACTCGGAGAACCCGGTGCCCCGGGAGTTGATCGTCCCCGAGGTGCTCCCGGACTCTATGGTCTCGTTCCTCACCGGTCGGCGCGGCGCCCGGGTCGTGGTCACCGTCCCGAAACGCGGCGCGAAACACCAGCTGCTCAGGCTTGTGCAGAAGAACATCGAACTGGGGTTCTTCGGCGACCTGGGGAAGCTTCAGGAACTGAAGAAGCGGCTGCAGCTCCACGAGGTCCCCGTGGTGATGGAATGCATCGACATCTCCCATATCTCCGGGTCGGCGATGGTCGGCTCCCTCGTCCAGTTCCGCAACGGCCGCCCAGACAAGAGCAATTACCGGCGGTTCCGCATCCGCACCGTCGAAGGCGTGGATGACACCGCGGCAATTACAGAGGTCGTCCGCCGTCGGTACTCCCGACTGAAGGCGGAGGCCGCGGAGTTCCCCCAGCTGTTGGTTATCGATGGTGGGCGCGGACAGTTGAACGCGGCGCTAAATGAGCTGCGCAGGCTTGACGTGCCTATCCCGGTGGTCTCGCTGGCGAAGCGTGAGGAGGAGGTGTATTTGCTGGGGATGGGGGCGCCATTGCGGTTGCCGCGGTCGGATCGGGCGCTGCAGGCGCTGCAGGGGATGCGTGATGAGGCGCATCGGTTCGCGATCGCGTATCATCGAGTGGTCCGTCGCAAGGAGGTGCTCTCGTGACCGGGTTTCAGTTGAAGACCCCGTTTTCTCCGAAGGGCTCGCAGCCGGAGGCGATCGCCCAGCTCGTTGAGGGCTGTCGGAGCGGGTTTTCTGCGCAGACGCTGCTTGGGGTGACGGGCTCGGGGAAGACGTTTACCATGGCGAATGTGATCCAGCAGCTGCAGCGGCCGGCGCTGGTCATTGCGCATAATAAGACGCTGGCGGCGCAGCTGTTCAGCGAGTTCAAGGAGTTTTTCCCGGGGAACCGTGTGGAGTATTTCGTCTCGTATTATGATTATTATCAGCCGGAGTCGTATATCCCGTCGAAGGACTTGTACATTGAGAAGGATGCGGATGTGAACCCGAAGATCGAGCAGATGCGGCTGGCGGCGACGGCGTCGCTGCTGTCGGGTCGGGATGTGATCGTGGTCGCGTCCGTCTCTTGTATCTATAATGTCGGGAATCCGAAGGATTATTCGGGGCTGGGGACGGAGTTCTCGGTGGGGCAGGCGGTGGGACGTCGGGAGTTCCTCCACCGGCTCGTGGACATGCAGTATGATCGGAACGATTTCGATCTGAAGGCCGGCTGTTTCCGGGTGAAGGGGGATACGGTGGATGTGGTTCCGGGGTACGCGCAGAACATCATGCGGTTCGAGCTTTTTGGTGATACGATTGAGTCGATCCGGGAGTTGGAGAAGACGTCGGGGGAGGTGGTGGACCAGTATCAGCATCTGTGTCTGTTCCCGGCGAAGCATTTCGTGATTCCTCAGGAGCGGGTGGTGGAGGCGGTGAAGGGGATTCGCCGGGAGCTGGAGGAGCGGCTGCCTGCGTTGGATGATATCCGGGCGTATCGTCTGCGTCAGCGGACGCTGTATGATCTGGAGATGATCGAGGAGACGGGGTCGTGTAAGGGGATCGAGAATTATTCGCGGTACTTCGACGGGCGCCAGGCGGGGGAGAAGCCGTATTGTCTGTTGGATTATTTCCCGCAGGATTTTTTGTTGTTCATCGATGAGAGTCATCGGACGCTGCCGCAGGTCCATGGGATGTTCAACGGGGAGCGGTCGCGCAAGGATGCGCTCGTGGAGTACGGGTTCCGGCTGCCGAGCGCGTACGATAATCGGCCGTTGCGGTTCGAGGAGTTCGAGCAGTACATGCGGCAGGTGATCTTCGTGTCCGCGACGCCTGCGCCGTATGAGATTCAGAGGTCGGTGCAGGTGGTGGAGCAGATCATCCGGCCGACCGGGCTGGTGGACCCGCCGGTGGAGGTGCGGCCGTCGCGGGGTCAGATGCAGGATTTGATCGGGGAGATTCATGCGGCGATCAAGCTTGGGGATCGGGTCCTGGTGACGACGTTGACGAAGCGGCTGGCTGAGGAGCTGTCCGAGTACCTCGCTGGGCAGGAGATCCGGACGCGGTACCTGCATTCGGAGATCGATACGCTGGAGCGCTCGGAGATCATCCGGGAGCTGCGGTTGGGGAAGTTCGACGTGCTCGTGGGGATTAACCTCTTGCGTGAGGGCATCGACATCCCGGAGGTGGGGTTCATCGGGATCCTGGATGCGGATAAGGAGGGGTTCCTGCGGGATGGTAGCAGCTTGATCCAGATCATCGGTCGGGCGGCGCGCAACGTGCATGCCAAGGTCGTCTTGTATGCAGATAGGGTCACGGAGTCGATGCGTCGGGCGCTGGAGGAGACGAACCGCCGTCGCATCATGCAGCTGGAGTACAACCGGGTGCATGGGATTGTGCCGACGACGATCGTCAAGCCGATCAAGGAGAAGGCGGTTGAGGTGAAGGACGTCAAGCATATCCCGAAGCGAGAGATCCCGGCGGTGCTCGTGGACCTTGAGCTGGAGATGCGCAGGGCCGCGGATGCCTTGGATTTTGAGACCGCGATTCAGTTGCGGGATCGGATCAATCGGCTGCGGCAGTCGCTTGGCGTCGGCGAATAAGCGGTACCCGTCTGGGTACGACATCCTATTAATACGGGGGAGCAATTACTGCGTTGCATGATGCAGCGGGATGTCATCCAGAAGAAGTTCCGGGTTTTCATCTGGCTGTCCCTCTTTGTTCTGCTCATGGAGGTCGCTGGTGGTGTCATCACCAACAGTCTGGCGCTCTTCAGCGACGCGGGGCATGTCCTCATTGACCTTCTTGCGTTGCTGCTCGCGTATTTTGCGATGCGTCTCGCCAGGAGAGGGACGACGCAGCAGTTCACGTATGGGTATTATCGGGCTGAGATTCTCGCGGCGATGGCGAACGCCATCGTGCTGTTCCTGCTGACCATCCTGATTTTCTATGAGTCGTATCTGCGGTTCCGCTCCCCGCAGCCAATCAACGGGCCTGAGATGCTCGTCATCGCGGTGATCGGTCTTGCGGCGAACCTCTATGTCGTGATCAAGATGCATGGGGATGAACGGGAGAACCTCAACGTCCGGGGCGCGTACCTGCATGTCCTCAGCGACACGATTTCCTCGGTCGGTGTCGTGTGTGGGGGGGCTCTCATCATCATCACCGGGAATTATATCTTCGATCCGATCGTGAGCGCAGCCATTGGTGTGTTCATCCTGGTGAATTGCCTCGGCCTCATCCGGGAGTCGGTGCGCATCCTGATGGAGGCGGTCCCCAGAGACATCGATCTGCAGCAGGTCTCCGATGATATCCGCAGGATCCCTCGGGTGAAGGAGATTCATGACCTGCATATCTGGAGTATCGCGTCCGATGTCTGTGCCTTAAGCTCGCATATCGTCATCGACACCGAGGATGCGAACGCCTTGAATTTGATTATCGGGCAGATCAATGAGATGCTTAAGGCGAAGTACAACATCACGCACTCGGTGATTCAGGCGGAGTGCGACCGGTGTGCAAGCGGGGCGCACTGCGAGCACTAGCGGATTTCGCTCTTCCGTTTTCTGATTCTGAAGAGGTACACGCCAGCACCGAGCAGAACAATCCCCGTCGGAACCAGGATGTAGGGGAGGATGACGAGAATCGGCGAGCGGAACGCGAGTTGGATGTCGGCCGACACGTTCTGCGAGCCGTCGAGGTTCATCACGAACCAGGCATGTTGCTCGTGCAGCGGGAGGTAGGTCATGGTCGCCTGGGTGGTGGAGTGGGCTGATGCAAGCCAGAAGGTCTGGTCCTGTGGTGGCTGAGGTGCCCCGGTGCCATTAATGGCCGTGGTGTTGATGAGGATCTCCGCGTAGTACGGCTCTGCCCACCAGTGCCACCATGTGGGGATTTCGCATTCGAAGCTCTGGCGGTAGGCCTGGCTTGCCGCGGTCGTCGCAATGCCGATGAAGAGGTCTTTTGAGTTGGTTGGTCGTGCGACGAATTTCATCTGGGCGATATTCGAGGCTCCTAGGAAGCCCCAGGCCGAGAGCTTGTATTCGTTCATGTACAAGGTGAAGGAGTACGCGAAGGTGTTCACATGATAGACATTGCTGTACACATAGCCCTCGCTGTCCGTCCCTCGGTTGTAGGCGAACACGGAGAGGCCTCCTGCCAAGAAGACCATTCCAATGAGAATAAGAGCGGCCCCCGCGAGTATGTATTTTTTCCCTGCCATTCTCGTTTCTTTTCCCGCATTCTTTGTTTCGGATTCCATGTTCCTCTCCGCACTGGTCATCGGCTTCATGATATTAAAACGCAGGAGTCATTATAACCCTGATGAAAAAGTTGTTCTCTCGGAAGATTCCGAAGGCAGGCGGGTGGCAGCTAAGGATATGGAGGCTCGGTGTCTACGGTGATTCGCAGGGCGGTTCCCAGGAACAGCACTTCTCCATTTGAAATGCGTTTCATGGTGAAACCAGAAAACCCTATCGCACCCATATAATATTTCTCCTCTATTCCGTTAAAGAAATAAACATCTCCGACGAATGAGCCATTCCATTTTTTTTGTCCGTTCAGGCCCCTGGTCCAAACCCATCCTTGAGACGGATAGTAGAGATTTGGGCCTTCGCCATGACTCACTCTTTTTCCGAACATGGCGATCCCGCCGATGGGCAACGGAGAAGTAAGTGTTGAGGAGAGAAGTAAAAGAAAATACGCTAAAATCCAGCACGTAATATCTATCGCATTAGCAAGAAGTGCTAAAAAAAGGAATCCTAAATTGTCAAATGACGCCCCTAAGAGAGAGGTGAGAAATGCTGTTGAGTACAATGACGTGAATAATACCCCGGTAAATACGGTCTGATTCGTGCTTCCTGCAACCAAACAAAAATTGTTCGACTCATTTGAAGAAGCCTTTTGATTTCTCTGATTGATTTTTTGCAGAAGACTCATTCCCTGCTGATTCAAATATCCATGAAAAATGACCTTCTGTGCTTGTTCAACACTCATCCCCTTCGGCAGCAACCCATACTTGTTCAGCTCCACAACCGCCTCTTTGAAGATAGGAACCGCATCTTCCCTCGATGTCATTGCATTCAATCGTACCCTGAAATTCACAAGATACTGCTTAAGAGTCTCATACTGCTGTTGAGTAAGTTTCATTGTGTGATCTTCAAATCCGCTAATACCGCATGCTTGCGTAGTTACTTCTATAAGGTCGTTGTCATCGGATGCTTTCACAACATTGAAGTTGATGCTTGGTGCAACTGCTACCCCGATGAACAAGAGGATGATTCCTACCGCCAACCATTTTCTTTTCATTGACTCTCCTATCGTATCATTAATTAATATGAGGTAACTCCTGGTAAGAAACCATCAAAGAGAATCCCAAAAGATACATCTCTTTTGTATCCATCCTCGTTATTTTAATCCCGCTGAATCCATTTAATAGCCCTTCGTTGAAATGTGTTGATCCACCGAGTCCAAATAATGTCATATTTCCTGAAAGGATGTTTACTTGCTGCATGATTGCAAGAGGAAAAAAGTTGACAGTTATATAACCTATCACCATGAGGGGCAATCCTATTAAACCAAAAATTACAGTGTTAATATGGAAAAGAGATGGAAAAATGCTTAACAAAAGCAATATCATTCCAATCATATACAATATTCCCATTGCATATCCATCCTGTACGACACCTGAAATAAGACAGCAAAAATTATTGTGATATTCCTGTAACCTATTTTTATGAGAAAGCTCTTCAAACAGTGAAGATCCTTGCCCCTTTAAAAATCGCTCTCTAACTAATTTTTGCACTTGTTCAACACTCATCCTCTTCGGCAATAAGTCATATGAATTCAATTCCATTATTGCATTAGTATAAATCGGGATTGCCTCCTCTCTTGTTCTGACCGTTTTTAATTTCACTTCAATATCATCAAACAACTTCTCAACTTCAGCAAATTGTCCTCTGGTGAGTTTTACCGTGGTGTCTCCAAATCCTTTGATACCGCAGGCTTGCGTGGTCACTTCGACAAGGTCATTGTCGTTGGCAGCTCTGGCAATATAGAAATTGAAACTTGGTGCGAAAGCGACACCGATGAACAAAAAAACAACTGAAACAACAAATCCTTTCTTCAGCAAGATATTTTGTTGCATTCTTTCCCTTCCCTACAGCCAAATAAGGAATGCTTAGATATTTAAATCTATGTGAGGATGAACTCAGTTGTGATGGACCGAAAATAGTGCAGGGGGGGAAGGGATTTGAACCATAGTTTACCGTTATGGCAAGGAGTGACAAACAATGATTCCCTCGTTAGATTCGGATGTGCTTGGGGTAGAATTCAACATCTGCCACTGAGATGAAAATGCAATGAAATTAAACATATTTTTGAATTAAGTTTATTTACTCAATTTTCTTGATAAAAAGGAGGTGAAATATATTGAAAAATCCGATAACACATTTTGAAATACCAGCGGACAATGTTGAGAGAGCAAAAAGGTTTTACGAAAAAATATTTGATTGGAAGATTGAAAAATACGACAAGGGTGGCGACTATTGGTTTGTCATGACCACAGAGGTCGGAGATGATGAATTGACCCCAAAAGAACCAGGGGCAATAAACGGAGGTCTGGTAAAACGCGACAAGCCGAATGAGCCATTCCTGAACTACATCACTGTCGATTCCATCGATAAAATCTGCAAGATTATAGAAAAGAATGGCGGAACTATCGTCGTACCAAAAACAAAGATGGGCGAATGGGGTTGGTGGGCGACGTTCACGGATACCGAAGGGAACATCTTTGGCTTATATGAGGAGGGAGAAGAATAATTGAAATCGTAAGCAATAGTTCAACAGGCCTAATCGATAATTATAAAAAAGATGGCATGATAATTCTTGAGCTGTCTCGTGTTGCATCAGATAAGGAACGAGGAGACATGCAACATGAACACCAAGAAATTTTTCATCGGACTCGACGTCCATAAAGCGACAACCACCTAC
>Ga0315282_10003428_pt1 | contig 28487 bp, 24 predicted proteins | sample YL17G07_20_MG_FD_203693 | JGI IMG/M metagenome (GOLD analysis project Ga0315282, IMG submission 203693) | Sediment microbial communities from Yellowstone Lake, YNP, Wyoming, USA - YL17G07_20 | ecosystem: Environmental > Aquatic > Freshwater > Lake > Sediment | place: USA: Wyoming | collected... | reverse complement strand
GTTCCCGGGCGTCACCGTCGAGACCGTCCACCACGAGGTGGCCAGGAGCCAGCACGAGATCGACATCAAGTACGCCGAGCCCGTCGTAATTTCCGACGCGTGCATCACGGTCAAGCAGGTCGTCAAGGTCGTTGCGGCGAGGCGCGGCTTCATAGCGACCTTCATGCCCAAGCCGTGGTCGGGCCACAACGGAAGCGGCATGCATGTCCACATGAGCCTCTGGGACCCGAAGGGCAAGACGAACATGTTCTACGACGCAAACGCGCCCAACGGCATCAGCAAGCTCATGCGCTTCTGGATAGGCGGCCAGCTGAAGCACGCCAAGGAGATGACGGCCATACTGAACTCGTGGCCGAACAGCTACAAGCGGCTCGTCCCGGGCTACGAGGCGCCGACCTACATCGCCTGGGGCTTCAAGAACAGGTCCATGCTGATACGGGTCCCGAACTTCTTCGGCAAGTCCAAGGCGGCCCGCTGCGAGATCCGGAGCCCGGACCCGGCCGGGAACATCTACCTTCAGATGGCGGCCCTGCTGACGGCCGGTCTCGACGGCGTCAAGCACCACATAGAGCCTCCGACCCCCGTCGAGCTGAACGTCTTCAAGATCAAGGAGGAGGAGAGGAAGCGGATGGGCGTCGACAACCTGCCCGAGAGCCTGGGCCAGGCCCTGCACGTGTTCAGGGAGTCCAAGATAATGAGGGACATGATGGGCCCCGATGCCTACCGGGCCTTCGTGGATTCCAAGTCGGAGGAGAACACCGCCTACAACATGCAGGTCAGCGAGTGGGAGCTGCAGAGGTACAGCCGGGTGCTCTAGGCGCCCGGCCTTGCCTTTTTGTCGGTCCCCTGGGATGCCCTCTCTGCGGACGGTCTGGCCGCGGAGGCCTTGGCCTTGAGCCTAGCCCTCCGGGCCTCCTCCAAGCCGAGCTCCTCGGTGACCTTGTAGGCCCCGTACATCATCGAGGCCGTCCCGATTATGAACAGCAGGGTCGGCACAGGCACGACCACGTCCTTGTGGGTCATGAAGATGATGGAATAGGACACCATCATGAAGCCGAGCAGCAGCATCCCCACCGTCAGGTACGGGAAGATGATCGAGTACCTCTGTTGCGGGACCTTCATCCGGATGAACATGGAGAAGCCGGCGGCAGCGAACAGGATGATGGCCGTGACGAAGGCCAGCACGCTGTTGATGTAGTCGAGGCCGGGGGTCGCCGCCATCAGTCATCGCCCCCGCCTAGGAGCTGCTCCAGGAGCTTGTTCGTCCTGTAGCAGTAGCGTGCCACGAGGAGCCCTGTGATGATGAAGAGGACGAAGACCAGGAGCCACAGGGCCTTGAAGGTCCTTTCCGTGAAGGTGTCCACCGAGGCCACGACGATGCCTTGGGCCACGAGGCACGCGCTGACAAGCACCAGGGTCTTTCCCAGGTCTGTCCAGAGCAATGCCCCCTCGGACTCGGCCCTCTTGAATACGACCCACGAGAGGCCCATGAAGAGGCCGGCTATGAAGATGCTGACCATGCTCGACAGCATCACGAAGACGTCGACCATCGTATGTTGACATTCCGGACTATGAATATATAAATTGCGTTGGGTCGGCTTGAGTTGGCCGAGGCCCTGAGGTGGGGAGGTGGACTTTAAGAGGGCCACGATAAATTATAATAGAGAGAGATTGTTATTATACCTAGTTACGAGGCCCCATGGCCCCAGGGAGGTCCAGACCAATGAAGCGCGCCCTAGCGGTCCTGTCCGTCATCCTCATGGTGCTAGGTGGCATTGGCAACCTTGCGGCCGACCTCGCCCAGGACACTCAGGCGCCAAAGGTCGCCGACTGGACCTTCATTGTCTACATGTCGGCGGACAACAACCTCGAGAGCGCCGGCGTCCACGACATGAACGAGATGGAGGTCGCGGGCTCCACGGACCGCGTCAACATCGTGACCCAGATGGACCGGTCCACCGCCTACGATACCACCAACGGCGACTGGACCACCGCGAAGCGCTACCTCGTCCAGAAGGACGACCTCAACGGCGACATCGTGTCCAAGGAGCTCGCCGACATCGGCGAGGTGGACATGGGCGACCCGAGCACGCTGACCAACTTCACCATATGGGCCATGGACAGCTTCCCGGCCCAGAAGTACGCCCTGGTCTTCTGGGACCACGGCGGCGCCTTCTGGGGCACCGAGTGGGACGACGACCCGAACGGGACGCCGGTCCAGGGGAGCACCTCGGACTGGTTATCCATGCCGGACCTGACAACTTCCCTGGCCAACATCACCAGCCACCTCGGCAGGAAGCTGGACCTGATCGGCTTCGACGCTTGCCTGATGGCGGACTACGATGTCCTCTACCAGATCAGGCACTACACGGACTTCGTCACGGCCTCGGGCTATGTCGAGCCCGGCGAGGGCTGGCCCTACGACTGGATCCTGGCCTCGCTGGTGCAGAACCCGGGCATGTCGCCGACGGAGCTCGGCAAGATCATTTGTGACGATTACATAGATTCCTACACGGACCGTCAGAACGACCCGCAGGACACCACGGCGCTGACCATGGCACTCTTCGACGAGGTCAAGATCGGCGAGCTTGGCCACCAGATCGACATGCTGGCCCAGGTCCTTGCCATGAACTCGGACGCTAGGCCCCTGAAGGGCCACTGGTTCCAGATCTACATGGCCAGGGACGAGACCAACAGCTACGACTTCCCGACGCAGTACTCCCCGGGCAACCAGATACCCATCGATGGCGGCGGCTACTGCATGTACGATGTCATAGACCTCATGGACCATCTCATGAAGTACATGCCGGCCGCCAGCGACATATCCAAGCAGGCCCAGGCCGTGAAGACCGCGTCCCAGGCGGCCATCCTCTACTACAGGGCCACGGCATACCAGGATGTCGTCAAGGGGGCAAACGGGCTGACAATATACTTCCCGAGCGGGAGCGACACCAAGTACAGCGCCCGCTACGACCCCACGGCCATGGCCAACGAGACCTACTGGGACGAGTTCCTGCACTACTACATCTCAAAGAAGAGCGCGACCCAGACCCCGCCCTCGGTCGGCATCGATACCCCGAAGGACGGGGAGGTCCTCAGGCTGGACCGCGGCAACTTTGCCGTCAAGGGGACGGCCTTCGACTACCAGAACGATGTCGGCAAGGTGGAGTACTCGGTCGACGGCGGCGAATGGGTGACGGCCTCGGGCAGCACGGACTGGAGCTTCGTGCTCGATACCAAGGCCCTAGGGGTCGGAGAGCACACGATAGCGGTCAGGGCCTCGGACGCATCCTCCAGTTCGGGGGCTGTCAAGGTCGTTGTCACGATCCTGGCGCCGGAGAAGCCTGTCGGGCACCACCAGAGCAACCAGAGCGGGGCCAGCCTCATCGCAGCGGCGATACTGTTCATAGTGCTTGTCGTGATGGCCGTCATAATCCTTGGCAGGTTCAGGCGGAAGAGGTAGGGGCCCGCCGTCCGTCGCCCGACCTGTGAGCCCCGACCTTTCTGGCGAGCTCATCCAGCTCCTTTTGGTGCGCGAACAGGGCGCACGGTGCGTCGCCCGTCTCGAGCATGTCGCTGCTCGCGCGTATCTCCTCGAAGAGCGGGCTCGCGAGCCCCTCTCGCAGGGAGGATGTGCCAAGATTGTGCGTGGCAACGTCGGAGACAGGGCACGGGGTCAGGTCCCCTGATGGAGTCACGTGGGCGAAGCCCCTGCCGGCCGAGACGCAGCCCCCGAAGAGCTCCTCGTCCCCCGGGGAATGGACGATGTAGATGGGTTTTTCCTCGCGGTAAGTGAGCATGGCGTTCCGGAAATCGGCGCGCTCCGCGGGTGTGAGCATCTGGGCGACATCGTCGCAGCCGCCGAGGGCACCCGCCGTGGGGATGTACTCGATGAAAACGCCCAGCATCACGCCGTGGCCTATGAGGTCATCGACATTGGCCGGGTCCATCCAGTGCCGGAAGTTGGCCCTCGTGACGGTGGCCGACACGCCGGAGATCACGCCCATATGGCCGAGGCGTCGGATGGTGCCCATCGCCTTGCCGTATACGCCCGCGCCGCGCCTGGCGTCCGTCACGGCCTCCCCGCCCTCGATGCTGACAACGATGCAGACATTGGAGATCGACCTGAGCCGGGAATAGTGCTCCTCCGTGATCGCCGTCCCGTTGGTGACGATGATGAAGACACGGTCGTCGAACTCGGCGCAGAGCTCGAGGAGGCCGGGATGCATGAACGGCTCGCCACCGGCAACTATGAACCCGTAGACCCCGAGCTCCGAGGCCTCCCGGACGATCTTCCGCCAACGGTCCAGCGGTAGGTGGCCCGGCCCGTCAAGTATCCCCGATGCCCTTGCATAGCAGCCGGCGCATCGAAGATTGCATCTCGAGGTTATGCTGAGTATCAGGAACGGCGGGACCGTGAGGCCCTGCTCCCTGTTGGCCTTCCGGGCCTTGCGGGCCCGCTCGTACCCGCGGACCAGCTTCCCGTAGGGCCAGAGGCGTCGTGGGTGCCGCACGGCGAACGGCAAGAGCACGGACCTCAGCTTCGGGTCGATGCCGTCGAGGACCTGGCGTAGGGTCGGCTCCGTCGCCGATGGTCCTTTCTCACAACCGTTTACGGCCATGTTCACCCCGGTCCGAAGGATGGCCTGAGGGATATTAAAACGGTATAGTAAGATTCATTCGAGCCGGCTACTTCGGGACCTTCTCCCAGTCAGCAAGGAACTTCTCGATCCCAATGTCGGTCAGCGGGTGCTTGACGAGCTGCGTGAGCACGTTGAACGGTATCGTGCATATGTGCGCGCCCGCCAGGGCCGCCTCGATGACATGGTTCGGGTTCCGGACCGAGGCCACTATGACCTCGGTCTTGAAGTTGTAGTTCTTGTAGATCTGCACGATGGTCCTGACAAGGTCCATGCCGTTGTGGCTGATGTCGTCGAGCCTTCCAACGAACGGGCTGACATAGGTGGCCCCGGCCTTGGCGGCCAGCAGGGCCTGGACCGGCTGGAAGACGAGCGTGACGTTGGTCTTGATGCCCTTCTTCGACAAGGCCTTGGTGGCCTTGAGGCCCTCGGCGGTCATGGGCACCTTGATGACGATGTTCTTGTGCATCTTGGCCAGCTTCTCGGCCTCGGGAACCATCTTGTCCGCCGTGACGGATATGACCTCGGCGCTTATGGGCCCGTCAACGATGGCGGTGATCTCCTTGATGACCTGCTTGAAGTCCCGGCCCTCTTTGGCAATGAGGCTGGGGTTCGTTGTCACGCCGTCTATGATGCCCCAGCTGTTTGCTTCCTTGATGTGCTCCACGTTGGCTGTGTCTATGAATATCTTCATGCTGCGACCTCCCTGGATTCTGTTGTGAGAATTATTTTTTGAGCATCTGCTCGGCCTCGGCCGCTATGTCCTTGGCCGTCAGGTTCATGGCGCACATGAGGTCCTCGGCCTCGCCCGACTGGCCGAAGCAGTCCTTGACGCCGATGAGCTTCATGCGGACGGGCTCCTCCTGGACGACCTGCTCGGCTATTGCCGAGCCGAGGCCGCCGATGATGCTGTGCTCCTCGCAGGAGATTATGCATTTGGTCTCCCGGGCGGCCTTCAGGATGGCGTCCTTGTCGATGGGCTTGATGGTGCTGAAGTTCAGCACGCGCGCGTCGATGCCCCTCTTCTTGAGCATCTCCGCGGCCCACAGGGCCTGCGGTACCATGACGCCGCATGCCGCGAGCGTGATGTCCTTGCCGTCGCGCAGGCAGCCGGCCTTCCCTAGCTGGAACTCGTACTCATTCGGCAGTATGACAGGGGTCGCGCTCCGGCCGATGCGGAAGTAGAACGGTCCGGGCTCCTTGACAACCACCTTGAAGGCCCTGTCCGTTTCGATGGCGTCCGCCGGGACCACCACGCGCATGTTCGGCAGGGAGCGCATCAGTGCGATGTCCTCCGTGATCTGGTGGCTGGCGCCGTCCCCGCCGACGGTGACGCCGGCGTGCGTCGCTACGATCTTCACGTTCAATTTCGGGTATGCGATGGACTGCCGGATGAAATCGTAGACGCGCCCCGTGGCGAAGACCGCGAAGGTGCTCGGGACCGCGATCTTGCCCGTCGTGGCCAGGCCGGCGGCCATGCCCATCATGCACTGTTCCATGATGCCGCACTCGAAGAACCTCTTCGGGAACTCCTTCGCGAAGACCGATGTCTTCGTGGAGCCGGACAGGTCAGCGTTGAGGGCGACGATGTTCGTGTTCTCGCGGCCGAGCTCCAGGAGCGTCTGGCCGAACGCGTCCCTGTTGTTGACGCTCATCTTCCAGGGGGGCTTCACTTCCTCGTCCTTGCTCATGATGGCGCCCCCTTGGTCTTGTCGAGGTCCTCGAGTGCTTTCGTGAGCTCGTCGTTCGTCGGCGCGTTGCCGTGGAACTTCACGCTGCCCTCCATGAAGGACACGCCCTTGCCCTTCACGGTGTGAGCGATTATCATCGTCGGCTTGCCGTGCGTCTCCTTGGCCTCGTCGATGGCCTTGACGATCTGGCCTATGTCATGGCCCTTGATCTCGATGACGTGCCACCCGAAGGCCTTCCACTTGTCGGCCAGGGGCTCCAGCGCCATGACCTGCTCCGTGGGACCATCGATCTGCAGCTCGTTCCTGTCAATGAATACGGTGAGGTTGTCCAGGGCGAAGTGGTGGGCGGCCAGGGCGGCCTCCCAGACGGAGCCCTCCTGGCATTCACCGTCGCCGACCATGCAGTAGACGCGGTTCTTCTTCTGGTCGAGGCGCAGGCCCAGTGCCATGCCCACGGCAACAGTGATCCCCTGGCCCAGCGAGCCGGTCGATATCTCGATGCCCGGGAGGCGCTTCATGTCCGGGTGGCCCTGCAGGTCGGAGCCCATCTGCCTCAGGGTGTCGAGCTTCTCGACCGGGAAGTAGCCGGCCTCGGCCAGGGTCGCGTACTGCGCCGGGGCCGCATGGCCCTTGCTGAGCACGAACCGGTCCCGCTCGTCCCAGTCGGGCCTCTTGGGGTCGTGCTGCATTGCATGGAAATAAAGGACAGTTATGATGTCGATGGCCGACAATGAGCCGCCCGGGTGCCCGGACTTGGCCTTGCAGATCATCTTCACGATGCGCTTCCTTGCAAGGTTCGCAAGGTCCTCAAGCTCCCTAAGCCGCCTCTCAGAAACAGGCATGGGCCCCCCTCATCCGCGGTAATGGGGTCTTCCATTAAAACATTTTCTGAAGGAAGGGGACCGGCGATGGCCGGCCCCCCGACGGGGTCCCTAGTCGATGTCCCCTTCTATTGTCATGTCGACGGGATAGACCAGGGCGAACTCGAAGTCTATGAGCCTCTTCTTCCCGGACGGTAGTATGAAGGTCCACTCGAGGATGCCCATGTCGTTCTTCTTCGTCGGGTCGTTGCCCTCGCTGTAGCCGACACCGTCCACCTTGATCTTCTCGTGGGTGGAGACCGGCAGCTGGTCCTTGACCGTGACCTTGACATCGTTCTTCTTGTTGTTCTCTATCTTTATCCGGTAGGCGTACTTGATGCGCTTCTCCTTGTGCATGACGCCGCTCGATACGACATCCCTCTTTGTAAGGCCGCGCTTGACCTTGATGGCCTTGGTTATGCCGAGGGAGAAGTCGAACTTCTCGGTGGGGGCCACGTTGCCGATTGTCGAGGTCCCGATGAACTCCGCGTCCGAGAACAGGCTCACGTCCCCGGGCAGGAACATGAACTCGGAGCTGTTAGTGATCTTGGCCTTGGTGTACACCTCGGGGACGATCTTTGGGATCGTCAGGTAGCGGATGTCGACGGGGAGCTCGAACTTGCCGATGGTGAGCTTCTTCGGCGTCTCCTCCTCCGAGGGTATGTCCGAGGGCTTCTCTATCTTGTAGACCACGGCCTCGCCGGAGGTCTCGACCTTGGCCACCTGGGTCTTGGCCGTTTCCTTCTTCTTTTCCTCCCTCATGTTCGCGCCACCCATCCCGCCCTCGTCGCTCATCTTGTCCGCCACGGTGCACGGCAAGGCTATCTCGGACTGCTGCATCTGCATCATGCCGCTCCTCATCGGCGCGCCGCTCGGGGGGGCCTTTCCCTTGTAGGACGGCTCGTAGGCCGAGACGTACCACGGCTGTATGTCAGGAAGCTGCGTGGACGGGGCCTCGGGGGCCGTTGACAATGTTATGACGGTGTTCGTCCAGTTCTCGCCGGTGGACTGCTGCACGATGCCGTAGTAGGTGAAGTCCACCTTCATGTCGTCGGTGGAGACCCGGGCGTCGTAGACCGGGTACCACTGGGCGCCTTCCACTGCGTACTCGACCACGACATCGAAGTCGCCGGGCGTGGGGGCCTCGATGTCCACATTGACGACGTTGGTCTCCCGCTCGCGCATGCTGTTGAGGTTGCCCTCCTCGCCGCGGAGGGCGTTGATCTTCTTCTGGAGGTTCGTGAGGTCCAGGTTCTTGGCCCTGATGCGCGAGTGCGTCTCGTGCATCTGGTCGATGATGTACTTGACGGCCTTGTCCAGGTCGCCGACCTCGAGCAGCTTGCGGCTGTAGCCCCGGGCCATGTCCGTGGAGACCGTCTTGGACAGCTCCGTCATGATGCCAAGGTTCGCGTTGAGCTCCTCGAGCTCGTTCTTCATGGTGTTCTCCTGGGTCACGAGGGCCTCGATGGCCTTCTCCAGCTCCAGGAACTTCTCGTCCTTGACCTCGACCAGGTACTCCTTCTTCAGCTCGACGCCTATTATCTTGGCGCCCTCGGGGCCCTCGCCCGAGACCCGGACCGAGTTCTCGATGAGGCTCAGGGGCAGGTCCTTGAGCGTGATCTGGTTGTCGCCAGGCTCGAGCTTGACCCGCCCGGTCCTGGTGACTATCGCCCGATTGGCGAGGACGGTCGCTGCTACGATTGTGCTCTTCAATTCATGCTTTATAGGGGCCATGGGAAGACCTCGGGGAAGGATACCGTTGATGGTATATGAAGATTATAGTGCCACCCTATCGCTTCTCCAGAAAAAGAGAATAGCACACAATCATGTTCTCTTTCTCATTATTTAATTATTCTAGAATAAAGATATCTAGAATGGGAACCGTCGAACAGCACCGAAACCCTTAAAAACGAGTTACACGATTGTCCCAATAATACTTATAAATACTATTGCACTAGTTGAGTTCAGTCAGGTCTAAAAGTCAAGGTCTGATGAATGATGGAGGCATGGTAGATGAGAAAGCAGTTCTTGGCATTGATGACTACGTTCTTGATGATAGCATGCGCGCTGGCCGTGGTGCCAACGGGCATGAGTGCGCCGACCGGCACGACGAGCCGGGCCAATATAACCGAATCCGAGCCGAACGACAACTTCACGTTGGCCCAGACGGTCCACACGGGAGATGTCCTGACCGGGACGACGGGCATGCTGGCCCAGTACCCGATCGACACCTTCAAGGTGACGCTCCCCGCGGGCAAGATATTGGAAGTGACGGTCCACACGGACTCGGCAGGCTACAACGACAAGGTCGTCCGCCTGGACATCTACGACCGGTGGATAACCTCGGACCCCAAGGCCGCAGCGATCGCCTGGTCCCACTCGGGCTTCCCCTGGGAGTCCATCACCTGTCTGGCGAAGTACGATGATTGGATGTACGTCATGATCATCCCCTGGAAGGGCGCGGCCATATCCTACACCATGACCGTGAACGCGCTGACCGCGGCACCTGTGTCGGACGGTTCATTCATCAGCGACGCGGTCTCCAACAACACCAACAACCCGGCCGACTGGTTCGTCCAGACCCTTACCGGCGGCCAGACGAGCAACGATGTCGGGAACGCGACCCTGTCCTACAACCCCCAGAACACCAAGTTCGACCTGTATCTGCGTGACCTCATGCCGAACAGCTGGACCTGGTGGTACAACTTCTCCTGGTGGGGCGCCTTCTTCGGTGCCTCCCACACGGAAGAGGCCGAGGGGGCCGCCTCCTACACGGGCGCCTACTACTGGGACGTGCAGGCATGGAACGGGACCGGGGCATACACCCTGTCGGTGAAGAAGAAGACCTCCGCATCGGACGGCGACAACACCCCGGCGACGGCCACAGAGGTAAAGAGGCTGCCGGGCGAGACCCAGGCCAAGTTCACGAGCACAATCGACATGGCCTATGACCACTACGACTTCTACAAGATCCACCTGAAGAAGGGCCAGGGCATCACGGCCACGATGTTCCTGCAGAACCCCTGGGACCTGGCCATATACAGGACATCGATCCTGTACTACAATACAACCGGCAACCGGTGGGACTCCTGGTCGTCCTGGACGAACGTCAAGGACCCGAACATCGTCACGGGCCAGGCCCAGGCCTTCCTGAACCCGGCCCCATTCGATGGCGACTACTACATCCAGGTCATGTCCCAGGTGCCCATACACCCGTCCAACCACTCCAACCTGGCTGACTGGCACATCAACACGGCCATCGCCAAGTACCAGCTCGTGGTCGATCTGCCCATGGACGAGCTGCACGCGCCCTACGTCAAGTCGGACGCGCCCAAGGAGGTAACGGTCGTCGAGGACACCCCGAACACCGACCTCAAGCTGTCCAAGGTCTTCGGCGATGTGGACATAGGCGACGCGACCCTGCAGGACGGTCTGAAATATTCGACCGCGGGGACCTATGACCATATCCGGATAGCCATCGATAACGATACGGACGGTACCGTGACCATAACGCCGGAGAAGGACTGGAACGGCGGCACGACGGTGGTCTTCGTGGCCACCGACCTCTACGGCCTCCAGAACCACACCAACGTGACCGTGACGGTCACGCCGGTCAACGACCCGCCGAAGCTCTCGGGCGGCATCGCCGAGGTCCTCCACGACTTCACGGTCAAGGAGGGCACGGTGAACCAGTCCAACAACAACGCGGTCCTGGTTGACAAGAACTCTGATCCGTGGACCTACAAGGGCTTCATGGACCCGGACCTGGCCTACGGCGACCAGCTGACCTTCTCGGTGGTGAGCAATTCGACAACGAACGCTTTCGTGCCGGTGACCATCAACAACGCGAACAACTACATCACCGTGAAGTACGACGGCGCCAAGGTATCGCACCCGACCGGTGACACCTCGAAGTACACGGTCCCGATCGTCGTCAAGGCAACGGACCAGTCGAGCGAGTCGGTCACCTATATGTACAACATAACCATCGAGCAGAACCCACCGGACATAGCCTGCGCCGAGACCGTGGTCACCATGCAGGAGGGCGGCAACATAACCCAGAACCTGGCCGACGTCTGCAAGGCATCCACCGGCCACAAGCTGACCTTCGAGTTCCTGGGCGGCAACAGCCAGAACCTGACGGTCAGGGTCGACGCCCAGGGCAACGTGAAGTTCACCGCGCTGGGCGACTACACCAATGCCAATGGCGAGAACCTGAACTTCAAGGCCTACATGACCACGCCATGGCAGAAGACGGTCTACTTCACCCTAAACGTGGTGATCCAGAACGTCAACGACCCGCCGCAGATACGCAACCCGCAGCCCGACCCCCAGATAGCCATCAACATACCCGAGGGCGGCTCCAAGGACTTCTCGGCCCAGGTGTACGATGTGGACAACAGCCTCCTTGACATGAGGTACACCTGGTACGTCGACAACGTCGCAGTGGCATCGGGCCAGAACTCCTTCAGGTACCAGCCCGACTACGCAGCGGCCGAGGTCGCTGGCGGGACCCACACCGTCAAGATAACGGCCCGCGACGGTGCCGGCGGCGAGGCCTCCTTCAACTGGACGGTCAACGTCGACGACACCAACAGGAAGCCGAATGCGAGGATAACCACGCCCCAGAACAACACGCAGTTCGACCCGGACAAGACCATCAACTTCATCGCCGAGGCCAACGACCCGGACGGCGATGCGGTTACCCTGACCTGGTTCGAGAACGGCGCCCAGATCCACGCCTTCCAGTCGCCGAACCCGATGCCATCCAACGGCACCATCGACAGCTGGAGCAAGAAGTTCAAGGCCGGGACGACCCATGTCATAGAGCTGGTCGTCAAGGACGTGCCCGGCGGCCTGGAGAGCAGGTACTACATGACCATCGTCATCAAGCCCGCGACAAAGACCGGAGGTTTCATACCCGGCTTCGAGACGGTGGTGCTCATCATGGCCATAGTGGGCGTCGCTGCAGCGGTGTCCTACAGAAGGAAGGAGTGAGGCCACCAGGCCTCCTCCAATTTTCTTTATTTTTTCTTTTTTTAAATTTTTCCTTTTAACAATTATTTTCTGCACCTGAAATAGAGGAACCTCTTGTACGGCCTGAATCCGACCTTCGTGTAAACGCGGTAAGCCGGACCGTTGTGCCTGAAGACATGGATAAGGGCATCATCGGTCCTCTTGAACATCTCCGTTAGTAAAGACGAGACGTTCGCCGTGGCATAGCCCAGGTTCCTGTGACCCTCGGCCGTCGCAATGGTGTGTATCATGCCGCCGAAGTCATGCGTCCTTGCCATGCCGATTGCCACCAACTTACCTTCCTTCCTCACGCCGACCCAGATGCCATGCTTCATGGATTCACGGACCGAGGCCGCCTTCTGGCGCCCCCACAGCCTTGGGTCTGCGGCCCTCATCAAGGCGGCGACCTCGCGGGCGTCGCCTTCCTTGAGCCTTCTGGAAATGCGGACCTTGGACAACCTCTCATTGCCTTTCCTGAGGTGCAGCATGCGCATCTCGGCCATGTACCCCGGTTCGAGGGCTCTCACTATCAATTTCGCGTGCTCCAGCTGGACCATGCCCTCAACGACGTCTATGTCGATCCTTTTGATGAGGGCCTTGACGGCCCTGGCCGAGCCCCTGGCATGGACGATGCGGCCCTTGAAGAACAGCATGGCTCCCTCGACCCTCCCGCCGTCCATTGCGAGCAGGAACCTTGTGCTCTCCCGCTCCATCTGCAGGTCCGTTATGAAGAAGAAGAACCCCAGCGGGGCCTTCCAAAGGTACCTCAGGAACTTTTCCTCGAGCCCCTCGTCCAGTTCAACGACCTTCAATGCCATTCATGATGTTCATCGGCGCGGAGGTTTAAAAGAGATTGGCATCAGGTCCTGCGCCCGAACCTCTTCTCGAGCCTCGAGAACGGGAGGAATATCATCGTGGGCCTGCCGTGCGGGCAATTGAAGGGCTCCTTGGCCTTGTAGAGCAGCTGGACCAGGGTGCGCATCTCGACCAGGTCCAGGTGCTTGCCGGCCCTGGTTGATGTGTGGCAGGCCATGGTCCTGATGACCTTGTCCTTTACCTCGTCAAGGGCCGCGCTCCTCCCCTTCTTGCCCTTTCCGCCGGCCCAGAGGTCCGATATTATGTCGTGGATGGCCCCGGCCTCGACGGTGACGCCGAGGACCGACGGGACGCCCTTGACGCGGCAGCTCCTTGGCCCGAAGGGCTCGACCTCGAAGCCGAGCCTTGCAAGGTCATCGGTGATGTGCTTGAGGGCCGCGGCCTCGTCGGCCGACAGCTCTATGACGATCGGGTCCAGCAGCTCCTGGGACTGGACCTTGCCGTCGCCAAGCTGTCGCCGGAGCTCCTCGTATGTTACCTTCTCGTGCGCCGCATGCTGGTCGATTATAACGATGCCCTCGTCGGTCTCGCCGACTATGTAGCATTCGCCGGCCTGGCCCTTGATCGTTATGTTCCTCGGGAGCCTCTCGGGCGTCGGGACGGATGCCCCATCCAGCTCGGCCTCCCGGCCGGCCCTCTCGGAGGCCTTGACCTCCACGTCCCCGGTGTCCACATTGATGGTGGCCTGATGGTGGCCGCTGGCCTTTCCATCGCCGGTCACGGCGGCCTTGGGGCCACGAATGCCCAGGTCCTCGAACTCGACGGGCGGGACGAGCTCCCCGAGCGACAGGGCCCGGCGCACGGCCTCGAGGACGGCCCGCTCGACCTTTGCCTCCTCCTCGAACCTGACCTCGGTCTTCGCCGGATGGACGTTCGGGTCCACGCGCTTCGGGTCCATCTCGATCCTCAGGACCGCGATCGGGTACCGACCCTTGGGCATGATCGGCCCGTAGGCCTCGAGCATGGCCCTGTGGATGGCCCTGTTCAGGATGTCCCGGCCGTTGATTATGATGTGCGTCGTCGGCCTCGAGCGGTTCTGGTGGGGCTTCGATATGTAGCCCTTGACGGCAATGCCCAGCTCCTCCCAATCAACCTTGAGCATGTCCTTCGCGATGCCGATGCCGTAGACGGCCGCGACCCTCTCCTTCAGGTCCGTGGCCGGCGGGGCCTCGAACACCACTTTCCCGTTGTGAGAAAGCCGGAACATGATGTCGGGCCTTGCCAGGGCCTTCGACGTTATGACCTCCAGTATCCTCGCGAACTCCTTCTCGGGCGCCTTGAGGTATTTCTTTCGTGCGGGGACGCTGTGGAACAGGTCCCTGACCTCGACGGTCGTGCCCACGGGGCACCCGGTCTCCTCCAGGTCCAGGACCTCCACTTCGGCCTTGACCTTGGTCCCGACCTCCGCGCCCTTCGGCCTAGTTACGCAAACGACCCTCGCGACCGCCGACATGCTCGGCAGGGCCTCGCCCCTGAACCCGAGGCTCTCGATGCCGAAGATGTCCTCCAGCTGTTCTATCTTCGAGGTCGCGTGCCTCTTGAATGCTAGGATGGCGTCTTCGCGGTCCATGCCGCAACCATCGTCCGTGACCCTGATGGAATCGAGCCCGCCGCGCTCCACAGAAATCTCTATCCTCTTGGCCCCGGCGTCGAGGCTGTTCTCGACGAGCTCCTTGACAACGGAATGGGGCCCCTCGACCACCTCGCCGGCGGCGATCTTCTTGATGACCTCCTCGCTGAGGACCTTGATCTTCGGCATCCTTGCTCAATCCTCGATGTCCTTCTCGTGCGCATCCTTCTGGCCCTTGGCCCTCTTTTGCAGCTCGCTGAGCTTGTTCAGGGCCTCCAGCGGCGTCATGCCGCTTAGGTCCAGCTTCTGTAGCTCCTCGGTGACCTTGTCGCCCTCGGAGAAGAGGACCACCTGCGTGAAGCTCGGCTTGGTGGGCCCCTTGACCTTCACCTTCCGGCCGCCCTTCTTGGCCTTGTCGCCCCCGGCCTCCTCGAGCACGACCAGCTCCTCGGCCTCGAGCGACTCCAGGACCTCTTTGGCCCTGTCAATGACCCTGTGCGGTATGCCCGCCAGCTTGGCCACCTGGATGCCGTAGCTCTTATCCACGCTGCCCGGCAGTACTTTTCTGAGGAACACGAGCTCGTCGTCCTGCTCCTTGACCGGCATGTGGAAGTTCTTGGCCCTGGGCAGGACCTTCGTGAGCTCCGTAAGCTGGTGGTAATGCGTCGCGAAGATGGTCTTGCCGCCGAGCCGCGGGTTGTTGTGAAGCTCCTCGGCCACGGCCCAGGCCAGGCTGAGCCCGTCGAAGGTCGCGGTCCCGCGGCCGATCTCGTCGAGCAGGACAAGGCTCCTCTTCGTCGATGTATGCAGTATGGTCGCGGTCTCCACCATCTCGACCATGAACGTGCTCTGGCCCCGGGCCAGGTCGTCGGACGCGCCCACGCGCGTGAAGACCTTGTCGACCACACCGATGGTGGCCTCCCTCGCAGGCACGAAGGAGCCCATCTGGGCCAGGATGGCTGTCAGGGCCACCTGGCGCATGTAGGTCGACTTCCCGGCCATGTTCGGGCCCGTGAGTATTATGAGCTGGCTCTCCTCGCAGTCCATTGCCGTGTCGTTGGGGACGAACTCCCCCGACGCAAGGCGCGTTTCGATGACCGGGTGCCTGCCGTCCTTGATCACCAATGCAGTGCCGTCGGTCATGGACGGCCTCACGTAGTTGCCGTGGACGGCCACGTCGGCCAGGGACCTCAGCACGTCGATGGCCGCCACGGCGCGGGCCACCTTGAGCAGGGCCCCGCCGACATCGGCCACCTTCTTGCGCAGCTGGTCGAAGAGCTCGAACTCCAGGGCCTTGATCTTCTCGTCAGCGCTCAGGACCAGCTCCTCGTAGCGCTTGAGCTCCTCGGTGATGTAGCGCTCCGCGTTGACGAGCGTCTGCTTCCGCATGTAGTCCTGCGGGACCTTGTCCGCCTGGCCCCGGGAGACCTCGATGTAGTAGCCGAAGACGCTGTTGAAGCTGACCCTGAGGGTCTTGATGCCAGTGCGCACCTTCTCCCTCTTCTCGAGCCCGGAGATCCAGTCGCGGGCGTCCTTGACGCTGGCGTTGAGGCCGTCCAGCTCCTTCGAGTAGCCCTCCTTGACCATGCCGCCGTCCTTGACCGCGGTCGGCGGGTCTTCGACGATGGCCCTGTCCAGCAGCTCCACCAGGTCCGTAAGTTCGTCCAGGTCCTCGGTGAGGCCCCGGAATATGGCCTCGGACCTTGCCTTGAGCAGGCCCTTCAGGTTCCCGATCAGCCTCAGGCTGTTCTTGATGGCCAGGAGGTTCCTCGCGTTGGCCGAACCGTACTGGACCTTGCTCGTCAGCCTTTCCAGGTCGTGGAATCCCTTCATGACCTCGCCGAGCTCGCCGATGAGCAGCAGGTCCTTGGTAAGGGCCTCGACGGTGTCGTGCCTCTTTCCGAGTTCCTTGAGGTCGAGCAATGGCTGGAGCAGCCAGCGCTTTAGGAGCCTGGCGCCCATGGGCGTGACGGTCCTGTCGAGGACCTCTAGCAGGGTGCCGTCGGCACCGCCGGACCGGATGTTCTGGACGAGCTCCAGGTTCCTCATGGTGGCCGCGTCCAGGGACATATATTTTGATGTTGTCAGATACCTCAGCCCGTCGATATGGACCTCGCCCATGCCGTTGGCCTTGATGTAATCCAGCACGAGGCCCGCGGCTGCGACGGCGAAGGGCCGGTTCTCACAACCGAAAGGCTGGAGGCTCGGCACCTTGTAATGTCCCTTGAGCGTGGCCTCGCCGTGGGCCGGTCCGCCCTCGTCGCCGGCCCAGTCGGCCTCGTCGCCCTGCGCGACGACAGAGCCGCACAGGCCCGTGAGGGCCTTGTTCTGCATGAGGCCCTGGGGCATGAGGCACTCGGCGGGTCTGATGCGAGACAGCTCGGCCTGCAGGTCCTGCAGCGTCTCCAGCTCGGTGGCGAAGAAATCGCCCGTCGAGATATCGGCCGTCGCGATGCCGTGCATGTGATGGCCGTCGGGCCTTGGCCCAAAGTAGATGGCCGAGAGATAGTTGTTGGACCTCTGGTCCAGGAGGACATCCTCGATGAGCGTGCCGGGCGTGACGAGCCGGACGACCTCGCGCTTGACAAGGCCCTTGGCGAGCTTCGGGTCCTCGACCTGCTCGCATATCGCGACCTTATGACCCTTCTTGACGAGCTTCCCGAGGTAACTGTCGAGGGCATGGTACGGAATGCCGGCCAGCGGGGTCCCCTGCCTTGCGGTCAGGACTATGTCCAGGGCCTTCGATGTGATCACAGCATCCTCGTCGAAGGTCTCGTAGAAGTCGCCTATCCTGTAGAGCAGGATGCAGTCCTTGTACTTCTCCTTGGTGGAGTAGTACTGCGCCATCAAAGGCGTCAGGTTACCCTTCCTGGCCAAATCTTCCCCCCGACCGTGACGGACCTTATCAAGGAAGCGAATATTAAATGTTCCGAGAACAGTAAACACCAACATCGTCAAGACACGGGCTCGTTCCAATCATGAAAAAATGAAAAATTATGCAAAATGGAAACTCTTATCCTCATTAAATCTAATTAGGTGACGAGGATATCAGGATATGGCTTCGACAAGGGCTATAATCATAACCGTATGCTTGGTGGTCATACTTATCTCAACCTCGCTCCTCATAGCGTCAGGCCTGGGTCTGTGGGCATCCAACCCATTTGCCAAAGAACCGACAACAGTCGAAACAATACCTTTCTCGAGCATCACAAACTACACTGCACTTTTTTCTCCGATAAAGGTCACAAGCGCTGCGCACTTGGATTTGCTTATACCCGCTGGTTTTTATCGTTTTTATGTTGATTATAAGGAAGCCTCTTCGATTCTGATAACGAACAAATCAGAAATTTTTTTAACCCATATTTCCGGGGGATCAGAGGGAGGACTTTTGACGCTAATACTACCAATCACGCAGATTTATTCTTGGAACGTCTCCGGTACGTTTATATTTTTTCTAACGGATTATAATATATCTGAACAGTTCCTCAATCGAGTAGGGAAAGAAATTATATCGATGAAATCGGATCTTCGATTTGAGAGAATTATTTATATGAATCAGACTTGCACCGCATTTGACTTTGAATGGGATCAAGGGATTGCTCTCGAATATCATGCAATATCAGAGATTTCAGTCCAGGTATTAGATCAGAGCTGGTATCCATTAGAGAAGGTTAACAACAAAATAAGCTCCAGTCTGGTATTGCATGGAAATGGCCCCTATCACATCACGATTTGGTCAGATCGTCCACAAAATATAACCATCGCTATCACAACAATAAAGAATGTAAAAGTCCGGTTACCATCAATTATACCAGGCGAATTGATATGGGTTGTCCTCTTTGGAGTTATAATCGTCGCTGCGTGTATCGCGAACATCGCATTCTTCATGCCACACATCAAGAAAAAGAAATGAACCGACCTCGATTGGAAAGATAAACAGAATCAATCCGTCGGCAGAGCCTTCGTGACCATGAACTCCCCGTCCTTGAAGGTCAGGTCCAGGTACGACATGTCATGGTCCGTCTCCCTCATCTTTATACATCGGATCCTGCGCCGGACCTCGACCTCGCCGATCTCCACGAGCCTCAGGTGTATGACACCGTCGGCAAGGAATGCCTCGTAGGCCCTGTCCTTGACCATGCCGCCGGTCCCCAGGGCCAGCAGCGGCATCATGTCCACGGCCTCGGAGACTATGAAGCAGGTCATTTCCATCTTCCTCAGCCACTCGAAGAACATGAACATGGCCCTGCGGCTGAAGTCGCTCTCGGCCAGGAGCGTGTAGGCGTCCAGTGAATCGAGCACAAGGAGCTCGCACCCGATGCGTTCCTTGATCTTCTGGATGGTCTTCATTGTCAGGCCGAGCCAGGACTCCTCCAGGGGCTTCTTCTCCTCCAGCCTCAGTGAGCCCACGTCCACGACGAGAAGCTTGTCTGCCACGGCCTTCGGGCCGAGGCCCATCTGCGTCATCTGGGTCAGGAGGCTGCCCTCGGTCTGCTCCATCGTGATGTAGAGGCCGCGCTTGCTGTTCATCTGCGCGTTCTTCCACAGTATGTAGTATGCGAGCGATGATTTCATGGTTCCCGCCAGGCCGCTAAGCAGGACGACGCTTCCCTTAGGGACGCCACCGTCGATGAGCTCGTCGAAGCCCTTCACATAGGTCTTGATCCTCTCATCCTTCGCCGGCATGCTTCGTCCCTCCTCACTCCAGGGCCCAGGCGGCCTTGAACTTGCCATCCTTGAAGTCCAGCTTGAAGACGCTCGTGCTGTGGTTCGTCCCGCGCATCTTGAGCACGCGGATCCTCCTCTGGATCTCCACCTCGTTCAGCTCGTGCATCTTCAGCGAGATTATCCCGTCGGCCAGGAAGTACTCCCCCTGGCTCCCCGAGCCCTGCTCTACGAGGCGCTTGAAGGCGCCCGTGCCGAACAGGTCCAGGGTCTCGGTGATGATGAGCGCCGTCAGGCCTATCTTCCTGAGCCATTCGAAGAACTTGAACAGGGTCCTCCGGTTGAACTGCGGCCCCGATAACATCGCGTAGGCATTGAGGCTGTCCATGGCAAGAAGTTCGCAGCCCTCGGCCTCCTTGACCTGCTGGATGGTCTTGAGCACCGACGCCGTCCAGTTATCCTGGGCGCCGACCTCGTCCAGCATCATGGCCCCGACATCGAGGAGCATCATGTTGCTCTGGACCTTGCCCATATCGAAGCCCATCTTGGTCATCTGCTTCATGACGCTCTTCTCGCTCTGCTCCAGGGACATGTAGAGGCATTTCCTCCCCTTGAGCGCGTTGTTGTAAAGGATGCTGAACGCCAGGGACGACTTCATGGTCCCGGTCGAGCCTGACAAGAGGACAATGGCCGTCTTCGGTATGCCGCCCTCCAGCTGCTCGTCAAAGCCCTCTATGTATGTCGGGATCCTGTCGACCATCCTCATCACCTCGCGGCCGGGAAGACGGCGCGTCATCGATAAGCGCCCTAGGGCCCCGCCCCCCGCCGGAACATCTTCTTCCGGACCCGATTCATCTATTTCTCAGGTCGGAAACCTCTCCCCATTCTTAAAAGGCATGGGTCCTATTTAATACATTGGGGCAACAATTTTAAATTATAGCATCATAGGTGGGCCCGATGCCCTACAAACTGGTGGCCTTCGACTGTGACGGGGTCCTTGTTGACGTTGCCAGCTCGTGGCAGTACATACACGAGCACTTCGGCGTCAGCAACGACGTCTCCGTCGAGGCCTACATGCGGGGCGACATCGACGGACTCGAGTTCATGCGCAGGGACATAGCCCTCTGGAAGGCCAAGGTGCCGGGCATCACCGTCGACGACATCCGGGCCGTCCTGGACCACATCAAGCCCATGAGGGGTCTCGACGAGCTGTTCGGGTCCCTGAAGGACTGCGGATGCAAGACGGTCATAATCAGCGGCGGGCTGGACCTGCTCGTGGACGGCCTCGCCGAAAGGATCGGCGCCCACGGGAGCTACTCGAACGGCCTGAGGGCGGACCGCCACGGCCGTCTCACGGGCGAGGGCATCCTTAGGGTCGAGCCCAAGGACAAGCGCGGCCCGCTGCGCGATGCCATGGAACGGCTGGGCCTGAAGAAGAAGGACGTCGCCGCCGTCGGGGACACCGCCGGCGACGCCACCATGTTCTCCATCGCGCGCCTCGGCGTGGCCTTCAACCCGCTGGACGATGTTGTGAGAAAGAAGGCCGACCGGGTCGTCGAGGAGAAGGATCTGAGGAACCTTCTGGACATCCTGCTCTAGCCGCTCAATAATAGATGTAATAAATTATCAGGAAGCCCAGCTGCAGGGCCAGCAGCATGAGGTACATGTGCTTCCAGACGGGCGAGTTCTCCAGGACGTTGTCCTCCTTCTTGTAGACCGCCTCGTATATCAGGACGAGCACGTAGATGCCCCAGGCCACCATGGTCGTCATGATGAAGGTCTCTGGTATCAGCAGCTTGAGGTACGTCATGACGGGTATCAGGAAGAACGGCAGGACGAAGAACACGGCCGTGAACCTGGCCGCCGTCTTCACTCCATAGACCACCGGGACCGTCCTCATGCCGAACTTCTTGTCGCCCTTGATGTCCGTGAAGTCCTTGGACGTGATCGTCCCGAAGATGAATATCGACATTATGAGGCCCATGGCCCAGGGCGTCGGGTCGTTGAACGGGTTGTCGTCGAAGATGCACCAGGCCGCCACGAAGCCCAGCATCCCCCTCGTCAACGCTATGCTCGCATTGCTTATCCACAGCCGCTTCTTGAACTGTATGGGCGGCACCGAGTATGCTATGGTCATTAGCATGATGATCAGGATGAAGAACGCGAAGGTGCTGTTGACCCAGGAGGCGCGCCACAGCGTCATGAGGTAGAAGAACCACGCCACGGTCCTGGCCTCGTCCTGGCTGAGGTCCCCGCGGGGGACCGGCCTGTAGGGCTTGTTTATCCTGTCGATATCAAGGTCGACGGCCTGGTTCAGGGAGTTGCTGGCGGCATTGACGAAGACCAGCGCGATGACGCCCCAGATGATCGTCAGGGCCTCGGGGAAGTCCCACCGGACGAACGGGTAGCCCATGTAGAGCACCGGCGCGGCCACGGTCCCGCCGTTGACCTTGAACGATATCAGGGCCGCCGATGTCCCGCCTATGATCGGGGCCAGGAGCGTGAAGGGCCTGATGAGCTCTATGATGGCCCTGACCTTGCCTGGGACGAACCTCAGGATGCCGACCTTCGACAGGGCCTTCGACCTGGCCTCCTTAGCGCTCAACGCCATCCTTTGCCCCTTAGGTCAAGGATACGACGCCCCTGCTTGATATCCTTTATTGTCAGTATGACTAATTCTGAACGGAGGCCGCCCGTTTGGAATAAAACAACGGTTTCCACAATGCATATATAGTATATAATCAGAGAGGGGAATCGAGGGAAAAGCCCAAGAAAAAGCGATATTACGGCGGTCCTTGAATGAAGTGCGAGAAACATCCTGAGACGGACGCGGTGGGCGCCTGCGTCTCCTGCGGCAGGGGGGTCTGCCCCATCTGCAAGCTCTCATACAACAACATGCTCCACTGCAAGGAATGCATCGAGGCCGGGCGCGTCGGGGGCCACCAGAACGCGAGCTACTGGGGCTACCAGCAGGGGGCCGCCGGCCAGGCCTCGCCCTACGGCTCTCCCTATGGCTCTCCCTACGGTGCGGCCCAGGGCCAGCCCGGCGCCCAGGGCGCCTATCCGTACAACTACGGCTACTATCCATACGTCTACTACCCGAACTACTACGGCTACGGGACCTACGGCATGGTCAAGGCCACGCCGCAGCCCAAGGGCATCCCGAACGGGGCCCTCTTCAAGATCGGCACGGCGGGCTGCATCTTCCTGGCCATCGTCGGCCTCATCCAGGGCTTCATGGTCATGAACATCACGACCATGAGCCAGCAGAACAACTCCCAGACCCTCATCGTGGGCTCGATAGTGCTCATGATGTCCATGTTCCCCTTCGGCCTCGGCATATTCGGCTTCTACAAGAACTACGGCTCGGTCTGGGGCATGATGGGCTCGCTGTCCATCCTCACGGTCTCGGTCCTCTACCCGGTCCTGCTCTACATGGCCGTGCTCTACGCCCGCCAGACCGAGTACTCCTACACCCTCGACAGCACATGGATGTTCATGGCCCACATGACCCTCGGGATAGGCCTCATAATGGCCGGCCTCGCCATCAACCAGGCCAAGCGCTTCTTCGAGGTCGAGCGCCAGGTCCAGGGCATGCTGACCTTCGGCACCGCGGGCCTGGCGATCGCCGGCATCCTGTTCTGCGCCTTCATCGGCATGTACCTCATCGGCTGGATCGCCATGGCCGTGAGCCTATTCATGCTGTCCATGGAGTTCTTCAACGCCCCGGTGCCGGACACGAAGGACGAGGAGGAGAAGGCCAAGGCGGACTTCTTCAACCCGGACCAGCCGCCGAAGCCCGGCGTTGCCCCGCAGGCCCAGCCGCAGCCGACGGCCCCGGCGGAGCCGATGTACAAGACGAACCCGTCCTACGCCACGCAAGAGCCCACCTACCAGCCCTACGACGGGACCAAGCAGGCCAGCGGCCCGGACGAGGTGCTAGAGGTCCAGGCCCTGCCGTCGGACCAGCCCACGTGGAGCTCGGAGAAGAAGGGCTACTGATCCTCATCTTCCCTTCGGGTATCCCGGGAACCATTTCCTCTTGTCCGTGAAATATGTCGGCCTCCGGTCCGGATGCCTCTTCTTGAATGCCTCGTACCTCCGGTGCCAGTGCTCGAACCTCGAGTCCGACGAGACGAACCTCTTGTGCGGGATCTCGTTGAAGTACCTCTCGACCCTCCAGAGGTCCCCGTCGCCGAGCCGCCAGTCGTAATCGCCGAGCTCCTTCAGGGTCCCGACGCCGTAGGCCGTTATGCGCCCCGTGTGGTCTATGAACGGGTCGAAGTAGCTGTCCACGATGGCCCTGACGGTCCTGAAGACGGGCCTGCGGCCGTGGAGGCCCGGGTCGCGCGACCTGGCCACCGTGCCCCACAGGCCGCCCTGCTTGAAGAGGAACACGACGTGGTCCAGCCTGTCCTTGGATTCCATGTCGAGGAACATTACCGGGTAGCCGTGCTGCTCCAGCATGACGGCGGCCGAGAGGGCCCCCTCGAGGCAGTGTGCCGTCCCGGTCCTGATGACGCCGCGGAACGACCTGAGGGTCTCGCCCCTCTTCTCGGCGTTGTAAGGCAGCGAGTTCAGGAACCTCTGGACCTGGTAGGGCGTTTTACAGCGCTGGATGGCCCTCCATTCCGGGCCCATGAAATCCTCGACCGTGGGCCTCATTTGGCTGCACCAGCGGGCTCGTCACCGAAATCGAGGGGCTCCCCATCCCCGACCTCCTCGACAACGACCTTACCGCCCTTGAGCATGAGCATGAGCGAGGCACCGGCAACGACGGCCACCACCAGCAGGCCGAGGACCCACAGCGAGTTCAGGGCCAGGATGTCCTGGAAGAAGGATATGAAGACCATGAGCAGGACCGATATGCCGTAGCCCGCGAAGGTCAGCAGGGTAAGCGTCCTGATGCTCTGCAGCATGTGGTCCCTGAGGTCCGCCAGGGCCGGCCCGTAGTCCGAGCCCTCGGATTCGATGAACCCCTTGATGGTCACCAGGCAGGCCCCGACCTGGTACTGGCCGAGGGCCAGGGGCGGCAAGGCCATGATCAAGGCGATGGAGAAGAGGTCGTTGAGGTTCAGGATGCCGACGGCGGACAGGGCCCCGCCTATGAACTGCAGGGCCGCCCCGACGGCGATGTAGGGCATGCTCACGCTGTATAGGGAGCCGGCAACGACGGCCAGCCCGACGGCCGCCAGGATGACGCCGACGATGTAGGCGTACTGCAGCGCGGACACGATCTGGCTCAGCGTGGCCATCAGCATGAGGAGCAGGCCCCCCATGAGGACGACCATGACGTTGAGCGTCATCATGTCCCGTCTCAGGCCCCCACGGGCGGGCCCTTCATCCGCCATCTCGCGACACCTCCCTTCTGCCGTTCGATCCGCTTCAATGTGAGCGCCAGCGCCTCGCCGAAGTCCCAGTCCACGACGCGCATGACCTTCGAGAGCTTGAGCAGCCTGTTCTTCCGCTGCACGAGGACCAGGTTCCGGCTGGCCCTCAGGGCCGCGTTGGTGACGGGCTTCCTGTAGATCCCGATGCAGGTCGACGCCGGCGACGGGCTGACGAGCAGCATGTCGTAGCCGACCATGGCCACCTCGCGCATCATGCGCTCCATGTCGTCGTCCAGCATCGATGTGAACGCGATGACGTGGGCCTTGGTCGGGAAGGAGTTCCTGATGGTCCACGGAAGCCAGCTGATCGGGCTCGTCTCGAGCTCCTCCGGGAAGTCGGCCCGTTCCACGATCTCCTGCACCATGCGGCGGCTCGTGATGCCCCGTATCCACCCGACGCCCTTGCGCAGATAGACAATGGACAGCCGATTCCTCTCCATCAGGACCTTCTGGGCCACGGCCAGGGCCCCGTTCACGGCGGCATCGACGGTGTTCAGCGAGCCCTCGCCGACCCTGGACGCGGGCCTCATGTCTATTACTAGGACAACATCGCCGAGCCGCTCGTCCTCGAACTCCTTGCTGATGAGCTTGCCGCGCCGGGCGCTTGCCTTCCAGTTGACCATCCTCAGCGAGTCCGTAGTCACATACTCGCGCAGGCCGTAGAAGTCGCTGCCCTGGCCCTTGATCCTCGCCGGGGTGTGCCCGAACGGCCGGTGGGTGGCCAGGGACGGCAGCCTCAGCTTCCGGGAATCCTCGACCTGTCTCTGGACCTTGACCGTCGTGAATGACTGGGCCACGCCCTCGTCGAAGAAGAAGGCGGCCCTGTCAAGGGACCTCCAGCGGGTCGGCCCCAGGCGGTTCTCGCCCTGGATGTGGAACCGGACCGCGTACTTGATCCTCTTGCTCTCGTAGGGCCCGAGGTCGAACATGCGGTGGTTCTTGCCCTTGACGAGCTCCACCGTGTCGGGGAGGACGTCATAGACCTCGACCAGGCCGGGCGTGTTCCCGTTCTTGTTGGTGACCTCGACGGTGACGATGGCGATCTTGCCGGCCCTCACAACGTCCGGCTCGATCCAGCGCCGGACCGTGAGCTTCGGGCCGTTCATGTCATGCATGACGATTATGAGGCCGTAGATGACCATGGCCGGCAGGGCCGCGGCCACGACCTCCCAGTATCGCAGGGCCACGCCCAGGACGACGGTGGCCATCATGGCCACCAGGAAGATCGGCCCGCCGTGACGCCTCACGGCGCCCCCACCTCCTTGAACACCATGTCCACGACCTTGAGGAACTTGCGCCGCGGGAACAGCAGGAAGGACCCGTCCTTGTAGACGCCCAGGTCCTGCATGTCCATTATCATCTTCTTCAGGGCCGGCTTGTCCTTCAGGTACTCGGACTTCTCGGGCATGGACATCATGCGCTGGAAGTCGTAGGGGGACCCGGTCCATGTCAGTTCGACGTACTCTGCGATGGCCTCGCGGAGCCAGAGGCTCCCGCGGGTCCTCTCCTGGTAGCCGCTCCAGGTGTTCCTGTCGACCTCGCGGTCTATCTGGTGCATGATCTTCGCGACCGCGTCGGTGTCGTACTGCATGGGCTTGTAGACGTGCTTCCATCTCTTGGGCTCGGTCCTTGTTGTGAGAATGATGGCCGCGATGCAGATGGCCAGCGCTATGCCCATGGCGCTCATGGCCAGGTGCCGGGCGACGAGGTCCGAGAACACGTACTCCATTGCCAGGATGGCGGGCACGAAGGCCATGCAGACGATGGTCATGTAGAGGATGAGCTTGCGCTGCCTGGGCCAGGTCAGGTCTGCCACGACCTCACCTCCTTCTCGGTCTCCTTGAGCAGGCCCAGCGCCTGCTCCCTGTGGGCCTCGCCCATCGGGTGCACGCTGTAGACGGCCTCCTCGAACAGGCGCGTCATGGCCTTCATGCTCTTGCCCTCGACGCCGAAGGTCGCCTTCACGACCGCGTGGAACTCCCTGGGCGTGATGTCCGTCGACCTCGTGAGGCCGCGCTCGGCCACGGCCCTGCACATCCTCGCGTAGCAGAGCGCTATCGCCCTGCGGACGTCGCCCATCTTGGACAGTGAATCGTAGGTCATGTCGAGGGTGTCGATGATATCCTCCGCGACCGCCGAGGCCACGGCCGCGGGCACGGGCCTCTTGACCTTGTCCTTGGCGGACTTGCGGAGCGCGTCACGGCGTGAGATCATGTATGCCCTGGCAAGATAGGTCACCGCGGACCCGATGGCCAGGACCACGACGAGCACTATGAGCCACTTGACCTTCTCGGGGAGGTTGATCTGCGGCATCTGGATGCCGTTGCCGCCGCCCCCGCCACCGCCCCCGGACGACGTGTTGGTCCCCATGTGGACCCCGCCCGAGGTGTGCGTCGGCCTGCTCAGGTCCACCCCGCGCCCCTCGGCGTCGCCGGCGGCCCCGTCGCCCCGGTCCATGGGCGTCGAGGTCGGCTTGTCAGTGGTCCCGGTGCCCGTCTCAGGGGTCACCATCCTGGCATTGCCGCCGCCGGACGGGCCGTAGCCGAGCTTCAAGGCAGAATCGTTGACCCCCGAGGCACCGTCCCCGCCTCCCGAAGGCGTGGTCGCCTCGCCGGCGCCCTTGCCCTGGCCGGTACCGTTGCCATTGCCGGAGCCTCCGTGGCCATGGCCAGAGCCGCTGGGGCCCTGCTGGAGCTCGAGGAACCTGATCTGGATCGCCAGCATCGATATGGCTATCATCGTCACGACGAAGATGACCGCCGTGGCGGTGTTGAGGTCTACGGGGCCCTTCCTGGGGCCCTTGCCGGATTTTCTAGCAGGGCTCAAGCGTCATAATATAGATTTTCATTGATATAATATAGTCGGTACAAGGGTGACATACTCCCACCCCTAAAGGGTGTGGGCTTCATCGTTAACCGGAGGCCGTCCTTATCTCCTCGACCGTTCCCCTCAGGAGCTTGAGGGCCGAGTCCCTCTGGGGCGAGCCCATGGGATGCTCGCTGTAGACCGCCTCCTCGAAGAGGACCGTGAGGTCCTTCATGGACCTGCTCTTGACGTTCAGAGTCCGGCGGGTCGTGGTGTAGAACTCCCTGGGCGTGATGTGGGGGCTCCGCGTCAGGCCCTTTGCGGCAATGACGCCACACATCTTGGCGTAGCATATCCTGATCGCCAGCCGGATGTCGCTCATCCTTTCGACGGAGTCGTAGGTCATCTCTATCGTCTGGATGAGCTCCTCGACGCTTTGGGCCCCGGCCGCCAGGAGGGCGGCCTTCTTCTCGGCCTTGGCCTTCTTCTTGTCGGTCCGCTTCTTGGATTCCTTGTCAGCGCTAAGGTAGTTCTTCATTATGAACGCGATGGCCACGATCATTATTGCGGCCATCAGGATGAACAGGAGTATCTTGGCCTCGTCGGAGAGGACGATCGTCGGCGGCGGCACCGTGCCGCCCCCGCCACCACCCGAGCCTCCTCCGCCGGAACCACCGCCGCCGCTCCCACCGCCTCCAGAACCAGAACCACTACCAGAGCCACCGGAACCGCTGCCGGAGCCACTGCCAGACCCGGAGCCGCTACCGGAACCGGACCCAGAACCGCTACCTGAGCCCGTGCCAGTTCCCGACCCGGTGCCACTACCTGTGCCGCTGCCGGAGCCTGTTCCGGAGCCCGTGCCGGTTCCCGACCCGGTACCACTGCCGGAGCCTGTTCCGGAGCCCGTGCCGGTTCCCGACCCGGTACCACTGCCGGAGCCTGTCCCGGAGCCCGTGCCTGTCCCAGACCCGGTG
>Ga0315282_10003427_pt1 | contig 28487 bp, 26 predicted proteins | sample YL17G07_20_MG_FD_203693 | JGI IMG/M metagenome (GOLD analysis project Ga0315282, IMG submission 203693) | Sediment microbial communities from Yellowstone Lake, YNP, Wyoming, USA - YL17G07_20 | ecosystem: Environmental > Aquatic > Freshwater > Lake > Sediment | place: USA: Wyoming | collected... | reverse complement strand
ACCGATGTTAAACGTGCACAAATAATCACGAACAAATCAACCCGACCGAATTTAGAGACAGAGCCCATTTTCACTTACAAAGGACTTGCAGGGCTTCATCAGAAACTAGTCTGACCCTAATCTTTCTAGGCCCCTATCCCCCTAGGTTTTTTGGGGTTTGAGCGTTGATGTTTAATGAAACGTATGGAGAAATGCTGAAATGAAGTTAGCTAGACTGTTCGGTTAATGCGTGTTGGATTGCTTTTTTATGGCTTGTTCGCTGTTGAGTTTGGGTTTCCATCCTAACGCTTTGATTTTGTCTATGTCTAAGAGCATGTTTTTGACGTCTCCCATCCAGCCTCTTCCACCGTCTACTCCTCCTGTGAATTTGAATTCGACGTTTTTCATGCCCATTTCTTGGGTGATTATCTTGGCTATTTCTGTGACTGTTGTTTGGTCTTCTGAGCCTATGTTGTAGATGTTTACTTGCTCCTTTGATTTTTGTAGCGTTAGGAGTATGGCGTTTATGCAGTCGGTTATGTATAGGTAGGATTTTGTTTGGGTTCCGTCGCCTAGGATCTCGAGTTTGTTAGGGGTTTTCTTTAGTTTTTGGATGAAGTCGTAGATTACGCCGTGTTTGTTTCTTGGACCGACTGTGTTGGCTAGTCGGATGATTATGGCTTTGAAGCCGTATGTGTACGCGTAGGCTGAGATGAGTGCTTCGCAGGCCAGTTTAGGATTTGTTCTGCGATTTTCTTTAATTTTTCTTGGGATAGGACGGATGAGCTCATGTTGATTGTGAATCGACCCTTTTTCAGTTTGATGATCTCGTTGCTCGTGTGTTAGCTTGTCGCGTTCTAGGTTCAGGTTGTGCTTGTATGCTGGTTTCCTCCAGTCTGGCGTATCTGGGCTTTGGTTTCTTTTGGTGGTAGGTTAACATGTGCCAAGCCGCGAATGGATATGTTAAAATATTAAAAGGCTGAAATATAATTTGGTGACCCCATGTCTGAAGGTAGCGTTCTCTTAACTGATGAGGATCGGGCTCTTCTTTTAAAGGTGAGTAGCCTGCTTGAGGAAATCATCGAAACCTTCGACATCCTAGAAGACGAGGATACAATGAAATCCCTTAGGGAAGCGAAAGAAGACGTGAAAGCTGGAAGGGTCAGAGGGTACAACGAGTTTATCGAGGGGCTGAAGGAATCTGGAGAAATATAGTCTCAAGGTTACTAGAAGGTTTGAAAGAGACTTCCGTAAGCTCGATATCCAGCTAAAGAGAAGATTGGATTCCGCTATTAGAAACCTCGAGGTTAATCCTCACTTTGGAAAGCCCCTTCGAGGAGAACTGTCAGGTGAATGGAGTCTAAGGATCGGAGATTATAGGATCATCTACGTAATAGATGAACATGAGAAAACGGTCACACTCTATAACGTGAAGCATAGAAAAGTGGCATATCAACGATAAACCGTCAATTAATGCATGCATGCATGATCTGGGCATATCTGCGTCGAGAAGGAACTTTAGACTACGCATACTCTTCTATTTCTTCCGTTGATATGAGTTTAGCCGCGTACTCTATCGCCGCTAAGACGTCATCCCTTGTGATTCCATATTCTTCAGTAACCTCTTCAACGGACATTCCGCCAGCTAAAGATCCCAAGATGACATCTACGGAGACTCTGGTATCCTTTATCACGGGCTTGCCGTGTCTAACCTTAGGATCTATAACGATTCTACCCATCGTATCATCTCTAAAATGTATATACGAGAGGATTTATAAAAACTTGCTAAATCAACCTTTTAAATCTTTTTCGGGTAAATGTTCTTACCGTCTTTTTTATTGCTTGTTCGCTGTTGTTTTTAGGTTTCCATCCTAACGCTTTGATTTTGTCTATGTCGAGTAGCATGTTTTTGACGTCTCCCATCCAGCCTCTTCCACCGTCTGCGCCACCTGTAAGTTTGAGTCCGACATTTTCAGGTTTCATTTCTTGGATTACAAGTTTTGCTATGGTTTTGACGTCTATTTGATCTTCGGAGTGCACATGCGCAAGGGTTATTAAGGAGTATTTACTCCTTTCCTTACGTAGGGTTAAGTGTGTCAAGGACCACCCCTTGAAAGGGGTGGCTTGTGATGGTGGCAGCAATGCAAACCTTGACTAGACGGCTCGGCGAAAGCCGAGTTAGCGGCGTGGCGGACTACAAGAACGCCAGAGTGCGAGACCTAGCTCTGGATAATTCGGCAGAATCACTCAATGCCACGACTGACCGCGAGGCCAGCCTAAGTCCGCCATGCAACGTCGAAGGTCGCTCAACTTTGACTGGGGAGCCCGTAATCGGGAGAGTCCCAGTCGTCTCAGCAAACGGGAAACCTTTGATGCCATGTGGGCCAAGCAAGGCAAGAAAGCTGTTGGAGAAGGGTTTGGCGGAGAAGTGTTGGAGCAAACTAGGGCAGTTCTATCTGCGTTTGAAGTTTGACCCAAAATCGGAGCTGAACAAAGGTCAACAGGTATGTCTAGCAGCAGATGCTGGAAGCAAATGGGATGGTGTAGCTGTGCTTTCTAAACAAGGCGTTTTAACCAGCAGTATGCTTGTGCTCCCGTCAAAGGTGGCGGATAAGCTTAAACGACGCAGACAAATGCGCAGAGCTAGAAGATACAGGAAGACTCCGAGGAGAGCGAAACGATTCGATAACAGACGCAGACCAGATGGCTGGATTGCCCCCAGCCAGAAGGCAAAGGTGGACTTCCGAATCAAAGTTGTAGACGAACTATGCAAACTCTACCCTGTGAGCCAGTTTGCTGTTGAGGACGTGAGGTTCAACCATTACAGGAAGCGTTGGGGTAAACACTTCAGTACTGTCGAGATTGGCAAGACTATGTTCTACAAGCATCTGAGAAAATTTGGTGACCTCAGCCTATACACTGGCGTCCAAACTGCCGAGTGGCGTCGCAAACTCGGTTTGCCAAAGAATTACCGAAAGAACAGTCTCACATGGGACAGCCATGCTGTAGACGCCATTGCAATGGGATGTGCCAAAATTGGATGCGAGAATCCTTATCCGCCGGAGTTCTGGGTCTGGAAACGCTTCGAGTACACTAGGCGCCAGCTCCACAGGCTTGAGCCTGACAAGGGTGGAGTTCGCAGAAGATATGGTGGCTCATGGAGTATCCGGCCATTCAAGAAAGGCGATGTAATACTATGGCACGGCAGACTTGCAAGAGTCAGAGGCTTCATGGATGGCAAAGTCTCACTACATTCTTTCGGGCTGAGAAACAAAAGACTCACACAAAACGCCATACCAAACGAGTGTACTAAGCTATTCAACCAACAAATATTCAACAAGTCGGAGCAACCCCAATTCCTCCCCAGCATAAATGCTGGAGTCTCCTTGGAGGTTTAAGATGAAGGGGAAGATTAAGACGAGTATAATGATCGATGAGGGTCTTTGGGAGATGTTTAAGGTTAAAGCTTCTTCGAAGAGGGGTTTAAAGGGGGTGAGTAGAGCAGTTGAGGAGGCTTTGGAGGAGGAGCTCAGCGAGCTGGTTGTGACTGAAGCGCTGGAGAAGATGTGTTCCAGAATGTCAACTGACCTAGAGGTGAGACCAGTCAAGCCGAAGACCGCCACCTCAGCTGGAAAGGTTATCAGCGAATTGAGGGAGCAAGCGGTTTGAAAGTCTATCTGGACTCAAGCGCCATCGTTAAAAGATATGTGCTCGAAGAAGGATCAGACAAGGTTAGAGAGACCTACTTGAGGGCCTTTAACGGCGCTGCGACTTTACATTTCTCAGTTTGGAACGTGGGCGAGGTTTTAGGGGCGTTGGACACGTATTATAGAAGGAAGTGGCTGGAGAGTGAAGATTACAGGGCTGCTCGCGAATCTTTCATCGCCGAGACGGTGAGGCTGCTGAAGCTGGGTGTAGCTAAGGTTGTTCCTGTAAGATCAAGATTGCTTGCGGAGTGTTGGCTGCTTGTAGAGAAACATCACATCTACGAAGCTGACGCGCTACAAATAGTCTCGGCAAAACATCTCGGCGTGGATCAGCTTCTCTCTGGCGACCAAAGACTGGTAGACATATCGAATAAGGAAGAAGTTAACGCGACTTACTTAGGCTAACAGGAAAAGGGGTATTTCAAAAAGTACAGGTAAAAGGCATTAGTTCTTTTACGGTTTTTGTTATGGCGCGTGCTATGGCTGGAGTTTTTAGTGGTGTGGGAAGGTGAGAAGAGCATGATAAGATTTGAGTTTAGGTCGAAATCGTTCGCTCTCTTACTGGTTAGGGAGCAGTTATGACTGTTAAGCCAGTTATTTTTTGGAAGTGTTCCACGTTTCTGGTGATGATGGTGAATCCTTTTGTGAGGACGATTGCTCCTATGAGAGCGTCCCTCAGCCCAATTGGTTGCCCTTTTGTTTCTAGTTCGGCGTAAATGCGGCCAGCTGTTTCGGCGGATGCTGGTTCTAGTGGTAGGAGGATTAATCGGTTTAGCAGTTTTCTTGTTGCGAGCAGGTTTTGTTCACGTTCCCTCGATTTGTGGGCGCCGTAGTATAGTTCAAATGCGTTTATGACTGTGGTGGATAGTAGGCTTCCTTTTTCCTCAATTTCAGCTAAGAAGCCAACGACTTTTTTCACGTTTCTTAAGAGGTCTATTAGTACATCGGTGTCGATTACAGTTCTGGTGGCTTCCATTTTTTCCAAGCCTCACTGATTGAGGCTTTTATTTCCTTGATTTCTTCGTCGGTTATGTTCCAAGAACCGGCGAGATCGGTTATTTTCACTCCCTTTTCCCTTAGCCTTATCAAGTGTTTCATTGCTTCCTCTATGGATACAGGCCGTTTAAGTTTAACTTGTAGCTCCCCTGCAATTTCACAGAGTTTGGCGTATGTTTCCTTGCTGACTTTGATGGCTTTAACCTCGGTCATACTTATTCACCTAAGTGGAAAAAGTAGGGAAAACATACTTTTAAGCTTAGCCCTTCATGCACACGACGGTTAGATAGATTGCAGCGCTGTAATCACATCTGGCGGCTTTTTTTGTGGCTTGTTCGCTGTTGAGTTTGGGTTTCCATCCTCTGATCAAAGTTTTCTTACAACTGAAAGATGGTTGTTAGTTTTTCAAAAATGTTTAGCATGAAGTTAAGCATGTGGCTTAGGGGTCCGAGTTCGCTGGTCATTTCTTTTAGGTTGTTTATGTCTTGTTTGTTGATTGTTTTCGTTAGTAGTATGCTTGTGAGGAAGGTGAATAGGAAGATTGTTCCTCCGGTGATTAGTTTTATCCAGCTGTTGAAGCTTAGTTGCGAAAGGATTGTGTAGGTGACGACGGCGGAGGCAGTTCCCGATGATAGGAGTCGATGCCTTGTTGTAAGAGATTCTAGAAATATGGAGTTAGATTTCTTTTGGAAGTTTTAGGAATTCCTCTTTTGTCAAGTCTGCTTCTGCTATGATTTCCAGCAATAGCCCTCTTTTTTTCTCTTCGTGTTTTGGAACGGGACTATGTATTCGTTTTTGATGAGGATTAGATGGCTTCCTTTTTGGCGAGCAACTTTGAAGCCGGCTTTTGTGAGGGCTTTGGCAACTTCAGGCCAAGAGAGTAGAGGGAGCTTCGACAATTACTTCAATCTTTTCGCCTTTGATCTTGCGACCAAGAAGGTTTGTTTTGACTTCTAAATAGCCTTCAATGGTTTCTTTGATGTTTCTTAAGGCTTCGTCTAATGTTCCACTTGAATGGCTACTGCATAAAATTTAGGGGTGTGAGTAAGCGCAATTAAATCTTGATCAGCTTTAGGAACTGGTTTACCTTGATTGCCACGATGTTTCTTTTGAATTTGCCGTCGCTGAAGTTTTCCACTTGGAAAGGACCCATTTGATTTGCGTTCTTGAACTGTTCTCTCACAACCGAAACGGAGTGCACGAGTAGTTTTTTGGTTTCTGTGGGGGTTTTCTTTTTTGAAATCGTTATGTTGAAGTATTCTGCTGCCTTCTCCGGTCCACCGCCATAATGAGCCAGCGCATATATGTCATAGGAGTCTTTCGGTTTTGCTCTTCCATCTAGAGCTTGTCCTTTCAAAGCAAGCGAACCCACAAGGTCAATTACTCTGAACTGCGTTTTAGCCTCGCCATTGTTAGGCAGGATGGCTGCAATTTCCTGCTCAAAATTGAATTCGAAGGCGATGTTCAACCCCTCAAAGCTGAACGCTTGGAGATCCTCTTGAACGTTTTTCAAATCAACGTGTTTCATTCCTTCCTTATCGCATAGGAAGTCTAGGTAAACGCCGTAATCTTTTCCGTCAATTGGAGATTTCACGGTTCTTGAGAACCTGAATGGATCTTCTTCAATGTAGCCTAGCTTAAGGATGCTTTTCTTGATCGTTTCGTATTTTTTCATTATCTTCGTTCTTAGCACCAAGTCAATGTCGATGCTTCCGCAATGTTCGAAATATCCATTAGTGATAAAGTAGGGAGCCCAGCCTCCGCTCAGCACCATATCAGTTCTGTAGCGTTTTAGCACTAAGCCTATCTCTAATAGAGCAGACTTTGAGGCTTCGGTTATCTCTCTTGCGTACATCCTTTCACTTCGTTTCTTTCCATCGCTTTTCTATCACTTTTTTTACTTCTGCAGCGGCTTCCTCGCCTCTTCCAGGATAGTTTAGCAGGTCAACGTAGAGCTGAACATCTGAAATCACGTTGACGCCATTAATTGTACGCGAGCCGTAAAAAACCTCTTCATCTTTTGGAATCGCGAACTTTACATTTCCATTTTCTTCGACCGGAATCAGACCGAGCAGTTTCGCCCAGTTCTTTGCGTCTTCTTCGGTTTTAACGTAAATGTGTGCGTTCGCAGGTCTGACGAAAGGAGCGATCAACAGCGCTCCTGCCAAAGCGGTAAAAGCATATTCCGGTCCTTTTTTGCCTTTAAACTTTTCAAAAAGCTTAGAAATGTCCTCTTCTTTCGAGTAGTATTCAAGGAATTTAGTATTGGCTACAAAATTCTGGTAGTTCGCCCATCTTCTAAGCAGATCCTCGGGAGTCATGAGCTTAAGTTCAGCTCGTTCTGATTCGCGGATAGCTATCCTTTCTTTGATTAACCTTTTCGAAGCTACGGAAGCCCAGCGCAAGGATACGCTAGCCGCTTTGGCCAAATCGCGCAACTTCCAAGTTTTAGGGTAATCTACTAAGAGAACGCGGATAACATTCTCCGACTTTCCTGTGAGTATGCTCTTAACCCCTGCCATGCATCCATTATGTATACCATCATTTATATACGTATACTTTTAGTACACATAATTTCTCACTCTGACATGTTTACTTTTATTAATATCTGTTTACCAAAAGTATACATAACGTCACAGATCCTGCAAACTAATGTTATACCGTTGTTTTAGCTGGGGTTTTAAGTTTTCTGGAGATGTTTGGTTTGGAACTAATGGTTTATGTGGCTGGATTATTTTTTGGTTTAAAGGTTTTTGTGGTTATTTGTGTTTTGGGTTTTGTTTTGGTTTCAGTTTGTGTTTTGAGCTGTGTTTGATGTGTGTTTGTGGTGTGTTTTCATGTTGTTTAGCGTGTTTTCTATGTATTTTGTGGGTGATTTATTGCGCTGATTAGGCTTACGTAATACCTCAGGGCCTACCCCCTATGGTTTTTTATCATGTTTTTTTGGCTTAAAGACCAAGCCATTACGACCTACCTCCTCCCCCTCTCTGGGGTTTTTTCAACAGCCAATAAAGAATGTTGTTTTTAGCAAAGGTTTTCAGCGTAAAAAAGATACCCCCTATTATTTTTTCAGGTAAGAGTTAGTTTTTGTTTGTGTTTTCTTTGGGTTCAATTGTCGTCGTCTTTTTGGGTTGGCGCCGACGACTTTTAAACTGTGTGTGGGGTGAGTGCTGGTTGATTGTGAATGTGAGATGTGTGGTTTTGGGTTTAGGCAGTTGTCTAGCGTAATGTCGAGGCTGGAGATGGAGAGAAGCGTTAAGAAAAGAGAGAAAGGGGCTGACTGAAATAAGCGGGTATATGATGATTTTAAAAATAGTTATTAGAATTTTTCAGTTTGATAATTATTCGGTTATTGCGTGTTTGGTCGCTTTTCTTATGGCTTGTTTGCTGTTGAGTTTGGGTTTCCATCCATGGGTTTTGAGTTTGGTTGTGTCGAGGAGCGTGTTTTTGACGTCGCCATTTCAGCATGGTCTCAGTCGACGCTGCTGGTGAATCTGGGAATTGGGCATTATCAGGGTTCTTTTTAGGTTTAGGTGTTGTTGGCTTGTGTGGGCTGCTTTAACTCTATCGGCGGGAAGTCCTCATCGTTCACGGTGGGGATGAAAGCCGAAATAACCTTTTATAGTCCATGACGGCTAACCAAAAGTGATGCAGCTAACTCAGAAAATCAAGATTCACCCTACCAAAGAGCAAGAGACTATATTATGGGTTTTGTCGGAGAAGTGCCGGCTTATCTACAATTTTGGGTTAGCTGAACGAAAAGAAGCCTACAAAAAACACGAGAAAATAAGTTATTGCATACAACAGAACGGTCTTACCTTAACAAAGAAAGCGTATCCTGAATACGGAATTGTTTATTCAAAAGTATTACAGATGACACTTAGACAGTTAGACGCGGACTACCGGTCGTTTTTCGCGTTGAAAAGGAACGGAGACAAAACTGCGAAATCGCCAAGGTTCAAAGGCAAAGACCACTTCACAACAATGACGTATAACCAGAGCGGGTTCAAAATAGAAAAAGGCAAAGTTACGCTTGCCCAGTACTGCAGCAAAACACCATTAACGTTTGAGGTGCCTGAAAAGTTCGTGTTTGGCAGGGTGTTTCAGGTTTCAGTATTCCATGACGGAGACGACTATTATGTTTCCGTGGTTTATGAGAAAGCAGCGATGGCATATGTGGATAATGGATTGTATCAAGCTTTTGATTTAGGCGTTACTAAGCAATCGGCTGTCAACTCTCATGGAAAGTTTGTCGTGTTCAAGAATTCGCGACCTGACAAATACTGGAACCCAATAGTGAATGCGCTTCAGTCGAGAAGAGACCATTGCAGGGAAGGTAGTCGTAAATGGAAGCATTTTCATGAAGCATTGAAGAAGCGTAAACGGAAATGTAGCAACCAAACATGGGATTTCCAGCATAAACTCACCAGAAAAATCGTGGATAACACGAGAGCTAACACGATAATCGTGGGTAACTTGAACGTTAAAGGCATGGCACAATCTAAACAATCATGTTCTGGACTGAATCGTTCTACCCAAAATAACGGGTTTCTGAGTCGTTTCGTCTGGTTTCTAACCTACAAGGCACAGCTTGCAGGTAAAAAGGTAATAGAAATCGACGAGCGGAACACGTCAAAGAGGTGTTATGCGTGCGGCAGAGAGCATGATATGCCTCTCTGGCGGCGTGTTATGGAGTGTGATTGTGGAAACGCGGTTGACAGGGACAGGAACAGCGCTGTAGCCATCATGCTGCGTTTCTTATCACACAACGCCTTGTGGACAGGCTACCAGCAGTTTGTTGGTAACCTGCGAAAGACAGGTCTTCCAACCCCAAAGTTGGAAGTTCACTCGCAGGAAGCCCTACCCTTGAGGGTAGGGTAGTTCACAGGTAAATATAATGTCTCGATAGCTGATGCTTTCATAGCGGCTTCTGCGTATTTGGAAGGATCAACCATAATTAGTGACAATGCGGACTTTAAAAGAATACTTGAAGTCAAAGTCTTAACCGAAAAGGAGTTTACCGGGAAGTTGAGAAAATCTGGAGAAATATAGGCTTAGGGTTGCAGGAAGCTTTCCAAGAGGTTCTGTAAGCTTGATATTCAGCTAAAAAGAAGATTGGATTCTGTTGGTAGAAAACTTGAAATTGCCCCTCATTCGAGGAAGCCCTCGTTTGAATGGTTGATAAGGGCTTAGGGTGTTTTTGGTCCCGGCTGGGTGATATTTGCAGTAGCGGCGTGGAAGTTGGTGAAGGACAGACATGTGATTACGGGTTAAGACATTATCATTTTTATGTCAGAATCTTTAAAGTATTATTTGTTTATGAAACTTTTTAGGAGGTATGTTTGAATCGCTACCTTTGTTCCTACAAAATCTTATGAAAATGGGGAAAAAGAAGTGTTCGTAAATGCACGTAACCTTTTTGTATCCGGTTTCGATATATTGCGTATTACGATATAGGAATATTTCGTGTGCCTCTGTATGACTGGTTTATGATGGGGGTGAATGGGTTGGAAGCTGCGAGTACGATCGGGTCCTCAAGGTTCGTTGAATACCTGTTGATAGAGAATAATTCTAGAGTTATCGTATATGAACCACAAATTTTTTATAATAAGTCGAATGAAGATGTGGGAAGGCGAGACGTGAGGCTATCCTCAATGTTGCCCTGTCCAGTATGTTAGAATGTGTGAGCGACATGGTGTAAGCCACACGGCCTACTGTGTGGTCGGGAGGGCGCCCCGGAGGGTGATAATGGCACCCTGAAAGAGCGCAAATATAAAAATTGAAAAGGAAGAGAAAACAAATGTTGAAAACTAAAATGTTAAACAAAACAGTAACAACCACACTAATACTATTACTAACCTTGTCAATACTCAGCGTCATCAATATGAACATTAACATGATTGAAATACCGACAGTGTATGGAGCAAACATTCCTGTGGGTACTACAAGTCTCTACTATGTTAACGAAACTCATTGGTCGAACAGCACGAATATCTATGCCAGCAACAGGGCCATTAACGATGCGATAGGTAACTCGACAGGGAATTGTACAATATCTGTATATCCTGGAACATACAACTACTCAAATACAAACTTTCCAATAACAATAAACGTAGTCAATCTTACTATTGCATCGACCGAGGGAAAAGATAACACAATAATCAATGTAACTGACAGTATTACCAGTACTTGTGCATTCAACGTAACTGCAGGCAATGCTACAATCGGCGGTAGCGGAGCAGGCTTCACAATAAAAGGAAGCGACTTTGGAAGCGGCATTAAGCAGTCCAATGTAATCGAGGTATATGCTGACAATGCGACGATTCAAGGAAACAAAATAATACCAACCCACAGAAACACTGCTGGCATACACATTGCACTCGATTATGGAACTGGGCACTTGATAAAGGATAACACTTTCCGTCACACACAGGCTGGAGAAGGCAAGGGAATATACGCAGAGAACTTAACCAACTCAAAGATCGAAAACAACCTCTGGTACGGAGACAACCAAACCTTTTCGTCTACAGTCGAAGGGGCTCCTGGAACCTGCATAAGCATCAATAATGCGAACAATGTCAATATTACTGGTAACACTGCCTATAACGTAAAGTATGCTTGGCTAACATTCAGGGCTCAGTATCCCGCTTACTCTGGTGATGAGATGTGGGACTCCAGTCGGAACGGGACCATAACTGCTGTCCGTGTGACGAATAATACAGTCTACTGGTCCGGAAGAGCCGTTAACTTTCAACCTGGAAGAAGTAATCTCGATGTTTGGAGGAATACTGCTAACCTCACAATCGGCTTGGATGTCTACATTGGACCCAGCAATAAATTCTACAGCAACGGCGACGAGGTTTTTATCGACGGAAATCGCACCATAGATGGATACCCTGACGCTGGATTGGGTTGCGTCTTTGGTGCCGCGAACATTAAGGTCAACAATAACGATCTCTATGACAGTGCTGTCAAGTCATGGTGGGGCGAAACAAAAGGTTTCGGTGTATTGTGCGGGCAAACAGGACCAGTAAACGCTACTTTCAACTGGTGGGGAGACCCACTAGGTCCACGCAATGCGACTGGCAGCGTAGTCGGCGACTACGTAAGTGACAATGTCACCTATACTCCTTGGCTAACAGTACCCCACGAACTAGACGAAGCAGCCGCCTTGAGCATATACCCGACCAGCGGTCCACCAGGATTATATGTCGGACTTAGCTCTCAAGCAGGCACCTTCACAGGCGCAACCACAAACGTGACGTTCTACTTCGCAGGCGTGGCCGTAAACTCCACAATGGCTGAAAGCACTGGAGCTATGAACGGAACCTTCAAGGTGCCAGAGAGAAGCCCCGGCATTTACACTGTGAGAGCCTTAGGCAATGACACCCTGTCTGGTTCAACATCCTTCACCATTACAACCCCCACTATCACAGTGTCGCCCACCCGCGGTTCAGCGGCAACCCCTGTTACGATCACCGGCACCAACTGGAACTGCAGCGGAACCGTCAACGTTGACATAAGCAACACCACTTACTCGACAGATCTGGTGACCGGAAAGCCTAATGGTACTGGGGTCTTCACTAACACAACCACCATTCCAAGCCTTGCTATAGGCACCTACACCATCAACGCCACCGACGGCATCAACACCGCCACAACATCCTTCATCATTCCGGACCGTTCCATAACGCTAAACGTCACCAGCGGGCCTCCATCATTACCTGTTCTTGCCACTGGAGAAGGCTACACAATTGGCGGGCTTGTAGACATCTACTTCGACACAACACTAGTCACGAGCACCACCGGCATCGCAGCTAGTGGAAACATAAGCGCATCCTTCAATGTGCCAGGGAAAACCGTTGGTCCTTACACGGTTAAAACGCATGACGTGACAGCCAACAAAAACGCCACAACATCCTTCACCATTCCGTCTCCTTCAATAGCGCTAAACGTCACCAGCGGACCTCCAGGAACTCCAGTTAGGGTTACTGGTCCCAACTTCAACGTCAGCGGAACCGTCACTGTCAAGTTTAATACAACATCCGTACTTACTCTTGCTTCCAACACACCCAACGGAACCGGATATCTGAACGCAACATTCAAAGTCCCATACCTCACCAGTGGATTATACACCGTTAACGCATCTGATGGCATAAATTACGCTACCACATCCTTCACCATTTCCGCTCCATCTATAGCGTTAAACGTTACTAGTGGCCCCGCAGCAACGCCTGTCATGGTTTATGGTCCCAACTTCAACTGCAGCGGAACAGTCAATGTATACTTCAACGCATCACTTGTGCAGACAGCTACAGCAAATGGAACGGGCTACTTGAACACAACCTTCACAGTTCCAAGCATTGCAATAGGCACATACGTAGTGAATGCATCTGACGGTATAAACTACGCTACGACGAACTTCACGGTGGGTGCCGCAATTTACCTATCACCTAGCAGCGGAGTTCCAGGAGATACAGTGACGGTAACAGGGGCAGGATTGTCAGCGAATCAAACCGTCACCATATACTTTGATTCAACACTCGTGAGAACTGTTAACGCCACCGCCGCAGGAGCCCTACCAGCTAGCACAAACTTCACCGTTCCAGACGCAATAGCAGGCGCTCATAACGTCAGAGCCTTAGACGTGTACACAAGCACCTACACTCCAAACGCCACTTTCACAGTGAACTCACCATCCATAACACTAACCCCAGCAAGCGGACAGGTAGGCCAATCAATCGACGTCAGCGGCACCAACTTTAAACTGAACGCAACCGTCAACATCTACTTCGGTTCAACACTCGTGAGAACTGTTAACGCCACCGCCGCAGGAGCCCTACCAGCTAGCACAAACTTCACCGTTCCAAGCGTGCTGCCTGGAGTCTACACTGTTAACGCCTCCGACGGCGTCAACTACGCCACAGCAACCTTCAATGTGTATGGCACGGGCGGAATAGACACCCTCCAAACCATGGTCGCCGAAATCGAAGCTAAACTGGACATGTATGGCTCATTCTACAACTTCACCAACACATGGTTCACAACCATCTCCAACAAACTAGGCATATTTAACGGAACGGACACGGTTGCAACTCTACTCTACGACATCAAAACCTCAGTGAGTGCAATGAACTTGACAGACATAGCAATAATCAAGAGCTACGTCATAGATATCGAGGCCAAACTTGACAACACCACCTACGGCTTAGCCGCCATAAAAAATGCTGTTGACGCCATCAACTTCACAGCCATCGACAACAAGCTCGGCACGTTCACTGGAACGGACACTGCTGCAAGCCTACTATACAACATTAAAACTTCGGTGAGTGCGATAAACTGGACAGACATCACCGCCATAAAGACAGCCGTACAAACAGACATCCCAAGCACACTCACACTCATAAAGGCTAAGACAGACGCAATCAACTGGACGGACATAACTGCCATTAAGGCCCAAACAGACACCATAAACTGGGCAGACATAACAGCTATAAAAGCCGAACTTGGCCAGGTTCCAAAGAAGGATTGGTGGGATCTAGTGCATCTCGCAAACTTCCGCAACATGGAGCAGTTCCACGCTGGAACATACACCACAACAGCGCCCACATCCACAAACCCCGTTAACCTAGGAAAGAGCTCAAAAGTCACACTAACCGTTAGAGCCACAGACGACACAACCGCAGGCTTCAAAGTCAACGTCTACATCTACGATGGAACCGCATGGCAGCTTCTTTCGTTCAATGTTCCAGGCTCAGCCAGCACTGACTGCTCGGCTACAGTCGAATTCACCACAGGAACAGATGGAAGGTTCTACTTTGCGGTAACAGGCGCCACCTTCACAGCCTTCATATACTCTGCAGAATCAGCTCCATAACAAACAACTCCCTTTTTTTCCCTCATTTTTTATAACTTGCAAAACAAACGTCATATTGCTACGATAGCGCCAGTGTTTAACCTACTTATTTTCTAACGTAAATTTGCATACCATAAAGGCTACGTTCCAAATAATAATGCGTTAAAATGTAGTCAGCTAATCCCTCTTCTTTGCATGTGGGACTGTCAATGCCGTTCCAGATGAGCATATCTACGAGCTTATTTTCCATAATTATGACAACTTTAGGTTTTTCACTTTCCAAGGCTTGCCGAATCTCCTCAAGAGTTATCAATCCACCTGAATACCCAGCAAACTGCCCGACATAAGATGTGCCCATATACCCCCACACATCCTCATAAAACCCCTGATACTTCCACATCGTCGAATTGGGGGCTACTATAAGTCTTCGGGCAAAGAAGGCAATATCGGCTTCAGTTGTCCAGATCTTATCATCTTCTCCAGTTATGCTTCTAACATAATCCGCAACCTCCATTTTCGTGCGAACACCAAACTCTGATTGGGCAGAACCCAGAAAGATACTGCTGGAGAAACAGAAATGAACAACGAAAATAGCCAGCATCACCAGCACCACTGCATTTATCTTTCTGCATCGCCTAGACTCGATAAAATACTGATCCAAACCACGAGCCGCAAGAATGCAAAGCACAGGCGTAAGCATCAAGAAATAATGGGTAAGGAGCACCCCACCAAAACATATAATTAAAAATGGCACCACGTACAACACCGTAAACACAGCGTCTTCCCTAGCTTTTCTACGAATCATAACAGGTATAGCCATCATGAGCAACGGCAAAATGCAAAGAAGATACACGCCAAGCTCGTTCATCTTTAACGACAAGGGAAGACTGAAACGAATTAGTTGAAGACTCACGGTTTGAACATACCAATAAGGGTAAATACCAAAAAGGAATAATGACGAAGTGAATACTAAGGGGACAATGGATGCAAACGCCACGAAAAATGCAAGTTTCTTAAGACTCTTAACAGCTATCAAAAGCATTAACGCTACTATTACAAACACCGCCGAATACTTCGTGATAAATGCAACCCCAGCAAAAAGACCAGAAAGAAAAAGGTACTTTTCACAACCACCCCTATAATACTTGAAGAAAAAATAAAGAAAAAGCGTGGCGAAAAATAAAACCGCACTTTCCACAGTCGCCAACTTATTATAATAAATGACATAAGATGAAAGCGCAAAGAGAACAGTGGCAAGCACCGTCACATTCTCAGAATACAAATTCTTGGCAATGAAAAAAACAAGCAACATGGTTCCAAAACCTAGCAAAACCGAAATTGACCTCGCCATCACAAGGCTAGGGCAAATGCGTATGAACGGGTATTCAATAAGGAAGTAAACGAGAGGATGCGCAACAAAAGCGTCTCTGTACGGCAAACAGCCCTTAGTCATGGCAAAAACGGCTTGCGTATAAACAGATTCGTCCGCCGTCATATGACTGAAATACTCCAAGTTATAGAGCCTAAAAAACACTCCGACAATCAACGCAGATAACAAAATTAGAAGGGTTCTCTTTCGCATGAGGAAACCTCCAAAACCATCAATACTAAGTTAACGGAACCTGACATAAATTTCGATACCATCAAAGTCACGACCTAATTCGTAATGAGCATATCCATGAGCCACAATCCCTTCAATTAGTTCTTTTTTGATATATTACGGTCATACTGCATAGTTAAAACACGTACGTCATATCCTCGTCTAGCAAGCCTTTTCCAATTCTCCAAGAACATTCGCTCACATCCTCGCGCGCGCAACGACAATAACCTCATCCAACAGTTTATCCGGCATCTCCGAAAGAGCATTCTCAATAGCCGAAGCCTCGTTTAACGTTGGAATTATCAGAGTTGCTTTAGCCACTCGATTATTCCTCCATGTTGACAAACAACGACACTATACTGCTTTGATCTTCATTAGCTTCGGCCCTAAAATAAACGGTTCTCCCAGCCCACTCTTTGGGTATGGCGTCTACCCGCACTTCCCAAATGCCGTCAAGTGCGGTAACGCTTGTTCCGATGTTAGTCCACGAAGCCCGATCAAAACTGAATTTGGCAGTGACAGTTACTCCCTCAACTGGGGTACTATCCTCAAACAAGAATCCGCTGAAAACCACGAAGTCGCCCACACGCCACTTACCAGTTGGAGGAGGACCCAGATTCTCCGCATAGAACCCCCCTACATAGTAAATCGTTGTATTATAACGGTATGCAGAATATGGATTCTCTATTACCTTGATAAGTTTCCAATTTGCGCTCTCTTTTGGAAGTTTAACATCGCTATCCATTCCCCAGGACACAACAACATAGGAATCATGTATGCCAGTTAGGTCTTCCGGATTGCTAAAACTCTTGATGAACTGATCTCGTTGGTATTGATAATGGAATCTGATGTGGAGCGCTGTTACTATCGATGCATGCATGCATTGGATTTTTCGCTTTCATGCTTAAAAGACTATTTGTAAGAAAAGTGTGATTGATGTTTTCATCTATCATGTAGTTATCCTACTACTTCCCCAGATAATTTCTATACGTCTTATCAACAGCTGAAGCATGCATGCATATAACGTTAGCCACGCTAATCGTCTAGGGTGTCGTTCATAGTTGAGGTTAAGGGTTTGAAGCTCACGGTGGTTTTGAGGGAGGAGGAAGAGGGAGGATGCTCTGCTCAATGTCTATGCGCGCGCTTATAGGTTTGTCTGCTGAATGCCTCTAAAACTACCTGATTTGGAAGACATCTGCTCAGAAAGGCGTTTAAAAAATGCGGAATCACGAACAACCCACTCGTCCTAAACAGCCGAACGTAAATGAAGAATTCTCTTAATGTTAAGAAAAGTTCGTCTGGTGTAGGAAGCCATTGATGAGTCTCATCATACGTAAAAAATCTGTAGTAAGAGCTAAAGTCCACGCAACTAATGACGACTTTTTCTGATACCCGTTTCATTTCAGCTAATACAGGCTTAACATTTCTTGTGTGCTCAATGAAATCGTACGAAACGCATGCGTCAAACACGTGATTAGAAAAGGGCAAGTCAGTTGCACCAGCAATGATGTAGTCGCCACAAGTGTTTTTCTTTGCCATGTTTATGGCTTTCTTGTTGACGTCGATGCCGACATAATCCTCGAAGAGACTTGACAAATAGCCGATGCCGCAACCTATATCGAGGATCCTACCTTGAGCGAGAGTTGATATAAGCTTAAAAGACGGAATTTCTCTAAGGTCGTACTTATACATCTTCTTGTACTTGTGGTAATAGCCTCGTCCCCTGATGAAATCAGCCAAAAAACTAATCGCTCTTGCTAAAAACACTTTTGAAGACCTCTTCATGCTCTTTAACGTAATAATGCGAAGAATATCTATGCGCATATTCACAGGCAGCGTGATGCGAAATCGAAGCACGTAGCTCCCATCTTTCATAGTTATTAGAGAGAACGCGCAGGATCTTCATTAGTGAGTTAGGATCGTTTGGGGAGATAGCGAAGCCGCGAAGCATGCTAATGTTTTCCCGTACACCTAACAAGTTACTTGCTACAGGCACGCATCCAAACATAGCTCCCTCCAGCAGGACAAGTCCATAAGCCTCTGTTGTGTTTCTGCTAGGAAGACAAATTACATGAGATGCCTCATACAATCTTATCAAGTCCTCATCTCGATTAGTGTCGATAAACCGTATGTTGTCGCACGTGAGGTCATGAGCGAGCTGTTCCAGTTGGGCACGCAAGTATCCGTGACCATTGACTATGAAGTTCACATCCCTCATTTCCGCTGCCACTCTGATGAGAACATCAACTGCTTTGAACGGTCTTAACTGGCCAACGTATAATACTGTGAAGACCGAGTTCTTCAATTTAATTAACTCGTTAATTGATCTGTTCATCGCCGAGAATCTAAATGGGGGTCGAATTACCTTGACCTTTCTGAGTCCCCTCCTCGCCAAAGATGCAGCGTAATCTGATGAGAGAGTAACAACTGTCGAGGCATTTTTTGCTAGAGAATCATGAAACTTTCGGTAAACGGCGCATAAAACTTCGGATTTCCAGCTGATGTCAGCGATATGGCTATATACTAAGTTAAGACCTTTATTCGTTACAAGTAATCCGTCACTTAGAAAGGGCGTCGGTCCCCATATATGAATTATATCAAAATTCTCGTAACGAAAAAGGGGTATTAAACTAAACTTAAATTCTCTGAATCTCCTTTTAGGTGTAAGCACAGTTAACTCGTGACCTTTCGCTTTGAGACCATCAGCTAGTATACCAACCAGACGACTAATCCCACTTTTATACGGGGGGGCTTCGGTCGCAATTTCAAGAATCTTCAAAGTCTTCCCCTATTATTTCTTTATCCGCTCTTATCTTATCTTTCCAATACTTATATTTCTTATAATCAAAATATATCTCGGTATAAAAACGGCACTTAGCTATGGGGCAAAAACATGAAGACAAGAGTTAAAACAGCGGTTATCTTAGTCGGTGGAGCAGGCTTAAGAATGCGCCCCTTAACGGAAGATATGCCAAAATGCATGATACTATTGCACAGTAAACCCTTGTTATACTGGACATTGAATTGGCTAGAAGAATTTGGTTTCAAGCATATCGTTTTGGGAGTTGCCTATCACGAAGAAGCGATAAAAAGGTATGTACGGGAAAATCCCGTGGACTTGGACATAGATTTTAGTAGGCATACGTTAGAGGGGGAAACTGGAGAGGGATTCAGGCTCGCCATTGAAAGATATGTGAATGACGACGATTTCTTAGCCATGAATGGAGACGAGCTCACTAATTTAGATCTTCAAAAATTTGCAGATTTCCACCTAAAACATAAACCAATCGCGACGATAGCTGTTTCACCCATGAATTTTCCTTTTGGAATAGTAGAAATCGACGGAAACGACATAGTTGGATTTAAAGAAAAACCTCTTCTTAAGGATAAACTCGTCAGCACAGGCATATACATGTTTAATCATGCGATTCTAGATTACCTGCCAACGAGAGAAGCCATAGAGAAAACAACATTCCCGATGCTCGCAAAAAATAGGTTCCTTAAAGCATACAGACTACGCGAAAATGAGCACTGGTTAACTATTAATAGTATCAAAGATTTATCTATAGCAGAAAAAGAATTCGGGCTCATAAGGGGGGCTTAAAATGGTCAAAGTGTTAGTAACCGGCATATTGGGTTTCATTGGAAGTAATTTGGCAGAGAGACTGGTAGATGAGGGATATGAAGCTTATGGGGTTGTCCGTAGAGTTGCAAACAGAAGTTTTGAAGTTATTAAGCGAATTTTAAAAGATGTGACATTGGTCACGGGCGATATCACCGATTATGTATCTATTCGCAATGCTTTGAAAACCGTAAACCCAGACGTTATTGTTCACTTGGCAGCGCTTACACCTGTTCGCGACTCATTTGAGCGTCCATTTGAATATCAGCAAGCAAACTTCGCCGGAACAATGAATGTTGCGCATGCTATGCTGGAACTTCCGGATCCGCAAACTAGGAGATTGATTGCTGCATCAACGGCAGAGGTATATGGTTTACAAGGAAAAGAGCCACTGAAAGAGAGCCTCGCATTAAAACCTACTAGTCCGTATGCCGTTAGCAAGGCTGCAGCAGACCTTTATCTCCAGATGATGTTCCACACGTACGACTTAAATTGCATCGTAATGAGACCCACAAACACTTATGGTAGGAAATTCGACAGTAGCTTCGTGATTGAATACCTCGTTACACAGATGCTGAAGGGCGAAAAAATTTACGTTGGCGCACCGAACTCCGTTAGAGATTACATGTATGTAGGTGACCATGTGAACGCTTACTTTCTTGCCATGAAGAGCATCAAAGCGAAGGGTCAAGTTTACAATATTGGAACTGGAGTTGGCACAAGCAACAAGGAATTAGCCGAAATGATAGCTGAAAAAATTGGATACGACAGAAAAAGGATAGTGTTCGGTTCGTATCCTCCTGGCTACCCGTATCGCCCTCCAATTTCTGATCAGCCGTCCATAGTGTTAGACTCTAATAAAATCAAAAAAGAACTAGACTGGGCGCCTAAAGTCTCTCTTAGCGAGGGCCTCAATGAAGTTATCTCCTATTTCAAAAGTAAACGCTAAGAATACAATGATGTCAAAAACACTATAGTTAACAGAAAAGGAGCTTATCACTAAACCTTTTAATCTTATATAATATGCTTTTTTATTCATCTGTCAATGAAAAATTTGGGATAGCATTGATGACAAAGTTGATTTGGTTGTGCGAACTATGAACGCCGCTGAAACATTACCTTTTGTTTCCGAAACGAAGTAGTGAGATAATACCTGATTAACGTGTTAACAATCAAATATTTGTTGATAGTGGCAACGCTAAATTCTGAACTAAATCTAGATGGTGCCTTCCACAGGTTTTGATATTCACTTGAGTAAAAAGGCAGTTTTCTGGCTTGGACTATAACATTTTAAGGGATTTCCAAAAAGACATGTGCTCTGGTATTCTGCAAGACAAGAATATCTGATCATCTGAAATTTCTCGAAGCTTTTGTGTTTGTTTTCTCGTCTTTTCATTTATTTATCTTTTAATTCTTCCCGAAGTTTAAATAAGCTTATGACCTGCGATAGAGCTATTCTGGGTATCTTTGACAGTTTATAGACACGTGTTGGGCTCGGATTTGGGTTACCTGTTCTGCCTCTATGACTTACAGGAACCTCGGCTATTTTTAAGCCCTTCCGGTAAGCCCTGACGGTAAACTCGGTCCAGAAACTCTCCTCCATATACTTCCATTCGTTAGCTAGGAGCTTTGCCACATCGCTCCGCATTAGCTTATAAGGAGCCGTAATGTCATGAAAATTCGGTAATCGAAAGGCTCCTTTAACCATCCACTGGAAAACCTTAGACATTACTTTTCTATGGAGAGCATCAGCCCTCTTAACCCTCCATCCGGTCACTATATGGTATTTACCCCTAAGTTTGTAGAGCTTCCAAAAGTCTTGGGCAACGTGCTGACCATCTCCATCGGTGAAGAAAACATACTCTGTGTCTATGCGTTTTAAACCCTCCACGACAGCTTTAGAATAGCCCCTTCTTTCCTTGCCCAGTAGGAGATATATCGGAAAAATCCTACTTAACTTTAGCAGTATTTCCTTCGTTCCATCAGTGCTACCATCCTCGACGACTAATATTTTAAGAGGTATCCTTTCACTTATTTCTCTATAAAACTCGGGGATCACGGATTCTATCGTTTCAGCCTCGTTATATGCAGTTAATAAAAGTGTAACATCAGCGTTTTCACTTGGCGTTTTAAGCACGCTCCATTAGAAGCTTCTCATCCAAAAATCCCTTTCTCACGTGCGTTTTAGTATACCATTCCACCGTTCTCCTTAACCCCTCCTCAAGTGAAACTTTAGGCTCCCAGCCAAGTAATTCCTTCGCTCGTGTATTATCGAGGGCTCTGCTCACAACACCGGTAGGTTTTGAAGCATCAAATGCGACCTTTGGGTGAAAATCCATCATGTCAAAGATAATGTTTGCGACGTCCTTCAGCTTGTACCTGCGCCCAGTTCCAAGATTAATGGGCGTGCCATTGCTGATCTTCTGGGCCGCCAAAATCATTCCATTGACTATATCGGAAACATACACAAAATCACGATCCTGCTCCCCAGTTCCCCAAATCACAAAGGGATTCATACGCTCAAAGGCTTTGTATATAAGAGCTATGACAGCATGCGTCTCGTTCTCTCTTGGACCATAAACCGTAACAAATCTGACAATGCAGCCCCTCAACCCATACTGTTTTATAAAGGCGTTGAGCTGAACCTCGCTCATCAGCTTGGCCCAACCATACTCTAAATCTGCTCTCAATGGCTGGGACGGACTCAAAGGGTCGCAATCACTTTCCTTCAGCAAGTAGTCCGAATCGTATCGGTTCTGTAGCCATGGGGGATATACGCAAGCACTGCTTGCGAAAACAACCTTCTTGACGCCAGTCCCAAAAGCCGATTCGAACACATGGTGGTCTATGGCGAAGTTGGAGCAAGCGTCGGCGGGGTGAGCATCAATATACCCTCTGCCCCCATGCACGGCAGCTAAATGAAACACCACATCTATTTCCTTAAAGAGTTCAGTCAACTTATCAGCATCACAGTGTTCCACATCCATCTTTACAAAGCAGACCTTCTTTATGCTATCCGCTAAGTTTTCCAACTTTCCACTACTGAGGTTGTCCACCACCGTAACCTTGGCACCCAATCTAACAAGCTCGTCAACTAAGTGGCTACCTATGAAACTCGCTCCACCAGTAACTAATACGCGAACATCTGCCCATTCCATCCATGAAACCTCCGACTATAGTTGAAAACCATCTTTTATCTCTACAAGTATAAAACATTTAAGGAAATCATGCGCATTTTCCTTCTTTCTTGAACTCAAAAGCCTTCTTCCATCACCATCCAAAGTAACCAAAACATCCGCATCCTCGACAACCTGAGCACAGGAAACCTAGCAAACTTGGATGCACGCCTTCAAAGCCATAACCTAGAGTTCATTCACCTCGATCTTTTAAGCCGACACAAATTAAAAGACGCCGTCAAAGACTGCGAAACAATTTTCCACCTAGCAGCCAACCCCGAAGTCAAAACAGGATCAACAAACCCAGAAACCCACTACCAACAAAACATAGCAGCCACATTCAACCTCCTCGAAGCCCTAAGAAAAGCAGGAAACAACAAAACCCTAACCTTCACCTCCTCCTCCACAGTCTACGGCGAAGCCACAAGAACCCCCACACCAGAAGACTACACGCCATTAAAACCCATATCCATCTACGGAGCCACCAAACTCGCCTGCGAAGCCCTCATCACAGCCTACGCATACACATACGGCTTCAAAGCCCTAATCTACCGCCTCGCCAACATAGTCGGACCAAGAAACAAACACGGAGTCATCCACGACTTCATCCAAAAGCTAAGAAAGAACCCCAAAGAGCTTGAAATCCTAGGAGACGGAACCCAAACAAAATCCTACCTCTACATAAGCGACTGCATAGAAGCCATGTTAATAGGAATAGAGAAATCAAAAAACCAAGTAGAAATTTACAACGTAGGCTCAGAAGACCAAATAACAACAACCCAAATAGCCCAAATAATCATCAAAGAACTCGGCCTAAAAAACATGAAACTAAACTACACAGGCGGAGTAAACGGCGGAAGAGGCTGGAAAGGCGACGTAAAAAACATGCTACTAGACACAACCAAACTCAAAGGCTTAGGATGGAAACCCAAACTAAACAGTACAGAAGCGGTGAAAAGGGCCACAACCGAACTAATAGCGGCGCCATAACCCAAATTACGCTCATGCCTAACAACATCAGCACCCAAACACTCAGCAATCTCGGCGGTCATATCCGTTGAGCCGTCATCACAAACCACAACTTTATCCGCATACTTTTGCGCTTCTACAACAACCTTAGCAATAGTTTTTTCCTCGTTAAATGCTGGAACACCAACAACCACGAAAGGCTCACCTTCAAAAACAGCAGCCTCCCCTAAATCAACCCTGCCCTCTTCCACTTCAACCAAACATCTTCACCTAAGAATTAAACATGCACAAAAACTACATGTTCTAGCCATAACGCCATAAAACTTTCGCCCCTTCAACTCAAACAACTTCACTTTTCAACCCTTATGCAACGTAGGATTGTTCATGACGTTCACAGCCAGAAACCGTATAAAACCTGGATCATGCACCCAGCTCCAGGCGGATTTATACCCCCACTTCACAGCTAACCCGGCCAGCCTCTGCGCAAGCGTGCGACCAACAGTTTCCATCAGCCTCTCCACATTGCCTTTCATAGCATCCGTAAGCTTATCCACTATGGCATCCACTATCTTGGCCAACTTGACACTTCGAATTCTCTCAACACATTTTATGGTGAGGCTTAGAATAGCCCTCTCACACCTGTCCAAAAACTTGAACCAGACGCGCCTGCGAATCGCTAACCGCTTAACCAAAATCATCCTTTCCCTCGTCACCACCAACACACCGCCCCCTTATGGGCGAAGTCAAGGGGGTAGTCGTAAAACGTGAGCCTCCGGGAAAATGGCATGCCATATTTCAGTGTGAAAACGTGGCAAAACCGTTGCCCAAAGTGAACAAAAGTGTAGGCATAGACGTTGGCTTGAAACATTTCTTATCAGACAGTGATGGGCGTCAACTTGAGAATCCGAGGCTCTACGAGAAAACCCTGAAAAGGGTACAGATGGTTCAACGTGAACTTTCAAGGAAGAAGAAAGGCTCTAAGAACAGGGGCAAGCAAAAACTGAAACTGGCAAAACTCCATGAGAAACTTGTAAACCAAAGGAACGATTTCCTGCACAAGCTCTCAAGATTCTACGTCAATAACTATGATGCTATTGCAGTTGAAGATTTGAATATAATACACATGGTTAGAAACCGTAATCTCGCTGGAAAGATTCATGATGCCTCTTGGGGCAAGTTCCTTCAAATGTTAGCCTACAAAGCTGAAAACGCTGGCAGGCAACTTGTGAGGGTGAATCCAAGAGGGACGTCGCGGGAGTATAGGTATGGAGAACTTGACCGAGACTATAATGCCTCTCTGAACATTTTGGAGAGGGGTTTATCGGGGTTGGGACGACCCTTTGAGCCTGCTGAGGTGAAGCCTCTACTGGTAGAAATACCCGCAAGCAACATCATTGAAACAGGAAGCCCTTACCCTTCAGAGTAGGGTAGTTCACGATGGTTGTGGTGTGAGCGGTTTAGACGGTTTGTCCATGTGGGGTAGAGGGTAAGCCTCTTTTGGTATTGATGCTATTGTTTGTCTTCGTTTAAAAAATGGGAAAAAAGAGAGAAGGGGTTTTTGGCGACTTTATGGGTCGTGCGGTGTCTTCTCGCTGATTGTGCCTAGGCGTTCTTTTATGCTCACAGTTGGGTGTGTTGGGTCTAATGTTGGATACTTTATTTTCAGTACGATGTCTGTGACTCCGCGGTTCTCAAGTTGCAGGTATTCGATGCCTGAAAACACTTTGGTTCCATCAGGTGCTGTTATTCCAGCTGGATAATCCCAGAACCATTTGGCTGTGTAGTAGGTGTCTTGTCCTGTTGTGCCCCAGATTAGGAAGCCTATTGTTCCGTTGAGGTCTTTGTAGACGGATATTACTGCGTATCCGCTGCCGTAGCTGTTTCTGTTCCAGCAGGATAACGCGAAGATTTTGTATGCTTGTCCAGTGTCATTGACCACGTACTCGGTTCGAGCCCAGAAGGCGTTGGTGAATTCGTTGAAGTATTCTGCGCCTAGGTTGACTTCTGGTCCTCCTGAGAAGAGCATGTTGCTGCTTGACACTGGGTATGTGGTGCACCAGTCGTCTCTTAGGAACGTTCTTCCCAGAGTGTCTCTGTAGTCGGTTCTTGTGCCTGTTGTTGCTCCGCCCATTACGAATGGTGCGTATGGTCCGTTGGCTGTGTCATTGATGTCTAAGCCTGTCACTTGGACGTCTATGTGTTTTATGGAGTCGAAGGCTTCGGTCATGTAGGCTGCGCCTATAGAATCTATGGTTGCTGCATCTTTGCCGACAACCATCCATTCGTAGCGTCCCATCTCAAGCCTGTCCATGGTGGAGTAAAGGACCTTGATAACCGTGCCCTTCGCTGGAGCCTTGGTGAAGTTTATGCCCCACCCAGCTGGGTCAGGCCAGTCACACAGCGTATAGTTGTAAAATCCGAAAGTGGCATCCGCTCTATCCGGATAGGCTAGAACCCCGCCGACAAGCACCCTCTCAGCGAAAGTACAGTAAGCGTCCCAATCCACTAAACCTATGGGAATGTATTCCAGTTCAAAGTCCGTTGTGATGCCGTCTCCTTTGAAGAATTCCACATCCCTCTTCGTCAGCTTCTCCACTGCACTGTATAGGTCGTAGGGGTTGAAGGTTTCCTTCAGATAATACTGAACCTCAGCGTCTATCACATTGGCGCCAGCTGACCAAGTTTCGGCAGCAGCGTCGTTGTCGTCTGCGTCGTGTCTGTCCGTTAGTCCGTAAACGGTTACTGCTCTAAACTGTCTCTTGTAATCTTCATTTCTAAGGTCGAAGCACCATTCACCGATCACATAGGGTGTATCTGGTTCAATGGCTGCGTGACTTATCATATCGTCAGCCTCAGGGTTTACTTCGTGCTTGTATACTATTGTAATGTAGTCTGTGTCAAGTGGCTCAACAACGAATGTGATTGTGTCGGTTGCGCCGCCGGTCCATGTGTAATCTACACCGCCGCCTGCCAGCAGGATTTTGTTTTTGAACACCATTGGTTCATCGCTGGTTGCTCCTAATCCTATGGGGAACGGATCTGAACTAGGCCAACCTAACGCAGTGATATTTATAATCTTATTCTGTGGGGAGCCAAGAGACGACCATGTTTCGTTTTTGGTCACTGTGCATAGTGATGATAGTATTGTGCTTCTGGTTATATGAGTGGTTCCGTCTACCAGTTTTCCATATAGTTGTGGCCAGAACGCTGCGAATCCAACATAAGTTCCGTCCTCATCTATCATCTGGCATACGTCATATCCAGTTAACGGATAGGCAACGCCATAGAAGTCGTGGTATTCATAGTCGTATACGGTCGGTTGATTATCGTAGAAGTGTGCGTAGCTTTTTGGTGCCGACGTGGTGCCTATGTCCCATTCTCCACGGTTGCTGAATTCAATTTGAAATGTCCTACCGAACTTTCCTGTCGCCAATCTTTTAATGTCTTTGAACAGAGTCACAACTTTTTTGTCCTTGTCGAACACAAACGTTATCGTTATGCTGACCAAAACATCGTCAGCTGTTTTTGTTGAAGCATCGTATAATGTGGTCTTTGTGAGAGCAACAAATCTTCTAGGTCCATCATAGAGAACCTTAATGGAATCCGTCGTTGCCCACACATTCGTCTTCCGTCCACCATAAGGCGTTCCAAGCGGTCCAGCTGTGCATCCTTCTTTCCAGTCTCCACCGATGCCAGTTGATCCGGACAGGTCACTGTACAAGGCGAAAGCCCACGCCCTCTTGTAATTATTTTCCAAGTCAGCGTAATGTATATCAATGAACCATCCTTGACTCCAGTCCTTCTCAAGCACGTTAGGATTCGCGAACACGTCCAAACCATCATATTCCAAACCCACTTTGCCAACGCCGTTTATCAGTTCGCCATATTTAGAGATGCCAAAGATCAGATTCTCTTTTCTAAATGGATAGAGCACATAAGAGTCAGATGCCAACACGCCGTTAACCGTTATATTATCCGTATTGTAAGTAGTGGCGGTAGCTGCTGAAAATTGAGTAAACAATGAAACACTCAGTATCGCTATAATCGTTATTGTCGCCAATATCGTAATCAGCTTTTTTTGATTCATTTTTCTTATTCCTCTTTTACATTTTTCACATGCATACATGCATGACGTCCTAAAGGTTCTAAGGTGTACGCTTAAAAGCCTTACGCTATATAGAGGTATCATCTGCGTTTCAATTCTACGTCCATGCAACGTCCTTTTCACTTCCCGATACATTTATGCATGTGCTCCACACTGTATGCAGTTGAATAGGATAAGATTTTCTTCCATTAACTCCGTGGACTACGTTGACGCCATTGAAACCACATTGAAACGATCGCTTTCTGCGAAGCATTTTTATATCTTTCTATTGAACCTATTGAAGAGGAAGCAGCAACTTGCCTCAAGATGAGTTAAAGCCAAGTGAAGCCCGATTATTAGAAGAAAGCCTGAGCTCAGACTATAAAACTGTTAACATACGTTTGCAACAAGGCGGATACCAATATGAACTAGCGAAGGGAATAGCATCCTTCCAACTAGAACAACATTTTCCAGACGTTAAAGACTTAATAAAAAAAT
>Ga0315282_10003426_pt1 | contig 28492 bp, 22 predicted proteins | sample YL17G07_20_MG_FD_203693 | JGI IMG/M metagenome (GOLD analysis project Ga0315282, IMG submission 203693) | Sediment microbial communities from Yellowstone Lake, YNP, Wyoming, USA - YL17G07_20 | ecosystem: Environmental > Aquatic > Freshwater > Lake > Sediment | place: USA: Wyoming | collected... | reverse complement strand
CGCCCTCCTGCCCTCGGCCAGCCACGAGGGGATTGACGGTCTGACCTATTCCGTCTCGCTCCTTCTGGTGGGCGAAGCCATCGAGACCAGCCGCGTGGTGGTCGCGGGACCGGCCCGCACGGGAAGAGGCGAGAGGCCAGAGGCAAGAGGCGAGAGGCCAGAGGCAAGAGGCGAGAGGCCAGAGGCAAGAGGCGAGATTCAGTCTTCCGCCTTCCTCCTTCCTCCTTCATCGTTCACCACGGGGAGGCCACTGTGATCATTCCTTTCTTCTGTCAGAGCAAAGCGACCCAGCGCGAAACCAGCCAGGCGGTGGGAATCGGCACGCGGCTGATCCCGACCCTTGGCGCCGAGGATTATTTCCAGCCGGGTCAACGCATTTTCATCAGCGAGTCCGACGCCACCGAAATCGAACACCTCGGTACCATCCAATCGGTGGCGACCGACTCGATCACTGTCGGCCTGGCCACCGAGGCCGCCAAAGCGGTCGCGGCGAAGCTGTGGACGCCCGAGGACGTCTTCGAGTGGCCGGTCGGAGCGGAGGCGGCCGTTCGCCGAATGCACCACACCGGGGTCGGAGTGATCCGCTCGTTGGGAGGCGACGCCTATGCCACGCGGCTTCAAACGCCTTACGAGATCGAACACGTGCGGTTCGACAATTTGACGGACGATCGGTTCGAACAGCTCTCCGCGTGGTTCGAGCAACAAGCCGGCGGTGGATTGGAGGAGTTCACCTATGTGAATGCCGCACGCGAGGTCTGGCGGGTGCGACTCGATGCGCCGACGCTCGAATGGTCGCGCAACCCGCGCGATCTCATCGCCGTCGAATTCCAGCTGCAGCTCCTGAACGAAGCCAGCTACAGCTGAGCCTTTTTCCCGTGCCCGTGAACGTGAACGGATTTTGGACTGCTTGAGTAGGACCGGTTGGCAACCTGTCGCAAACCTCGCCCGCCACAATACGACAAGAGTTTTGACCGGTTGGCAACCTGCCGAAGGCGCAGCGGTTTCCCACAGGCCAATGGTTCTGACAGATTGCCGACCTGTCCCACTCAGCAGGTGGCCAAGCCGTCCTATTCCAAAGGGGAGATTCCAACGGTGAAAACCTTTTCGCTCGAAATGGAAGTCTGTCGGCAGCGCCACAACCATGACCTGGCCTGGCTCGCCGAACTGGATTGGGACGGTGAAGTCGGCCGTTACAGTTCCCGCCCGTTGACCATCGGCGGGTGGGCCTATCGTCCCATTCTCGCGGCGATCAAAGGGCTGCGACTCGCAATGCCCTCGGTTGTTCCCGACGGAGATGCCGATGGTGGGGCGGTCAAGATCGAGCTGGTCAACACCTACGAAGAGGGTGCGGAGCGATTCGAGCTCAAAGCCGACGGTCAGGGGCTCGAAGGGCGCACCGTCCGCATCGGGTTTGTTTTCCTCGACCCCGCCGTGGTCCTCGAGCCGGCCGACGTGATCTGGATTCAGACGTCTCAGATCGAAGCGAGTGTTTTCGAAACGGCCCGGGCGGTGCTGCACTTGCGCGAGTCGCCGTCGCTGGCCGGGCGGCGGCTGATCGGGCGCAAGCTGGTTCCGTTGCTCGACCCCAGGATTTCGCCGGCGGCCCTGGGGCGGACCATCCCGTTCATTTTCGGACGCATCGAGCGCTCGCCGCTGGTTCCGTTTCGAGTCGGCCGTCGCGGCTATTTGCGCGAAGCCCTTCACGCCGACGATCTCACCGTGGCGGTCGAGGACGTTTCGCTTTTCCCCGAAAACGGGTCCGTCCAGGTGGGCGAGGAAGTGATCGCCTATTCGGTGACCGATCCGGCGGCCCGAACGCTGGGCCGCAGCGACTCGCCCGTGGTGCGAACCGCGCCCGCCTATCATCCTGCGGGCGCCGCGGTGGACTCCATTCCCGAGGGCGGTTTTCAATACCTGGTCGCCGATCATCTGTGTCGCGCGGTCGGTCCGATCTACTCGGGCATGGGGCTGGTGGACCCGACGCAGTATGTCGTGGCCAGCGAGTCGCTCGGCGGGCGGCAAGTGCAAAAGGTGAGCTTCCCGACGTTGCCGAGCAAAGTGAGTTACGGGGCGCTGACGCAAACGCGGCGCATTGACGGACGCGAGGACGAAAACCTCTGGACCGCCGGAACGGGCAACGCCGCCGAAAGTCCTCTTTCGGCTCTGGGCGGCGGCGATCAGATCACGGCCGCCGTGCTCGCCGTTTCCAAGACGCCGCTTGAAATCGAGTATCTAGGCGATCTCACCGCGGGGCTTTCGACTCATGGGAGCATGCGGCGCTGCCGGCTCGGGGTGGAGTGTTCGGCCACGGCGTGCTGGTCGGCCGCCACGGAGGTCACCGTGGAGCTCGGGCGCGGCGGCGAGTCCGTGAGTTTCTCTCTCGGTCGTCCGCCTCTTGCGGAGAATCTGGCAACGGTTCCCGCCCACGGCCACAGCGACACGATTCGCGACCGGGTGGATGACACCCGCGCTCTGTTTGACATCGCCCAACAAAGTCTCGCCGTGGATTTCGACGAGACGCTCCCGCCCGCGAGCGGATGGGCCGATTGCGATCGCGCCATTGACGGCAATCTGGGAACCTGGACGCAGAACACACCGCTGGGCGGGCCGGCGGTGACCTCGCTGCTCGCGTTCCGCCTGGTGCGCGAGCCGCTGGGCACCCGCGAGGCGGTGACGCTCGAAGCCGTCGAGTTTCACGTCCGGCTGGCCACCAGCGAGACCCTGCCGGTGCTCGCGGCGCTCGAAGCCGCGATCGGCGGGAAGTACGCCGACAGTTGGCAGGTTGAAGCGACCGCTGCGCCGAAATCATTTCAATGCGTGATCGCAACCGATGGGTTGACGATCGAGAACCTCGCAGCGGCCAACGAGTTCTCCGTTCGTTCGAGCAGTGGCCGTCAATTGAAAGTCCATGGCGCGTGGCTTTGCTTGAAATACCGAACCCGAATCGCGGGACAGACGCGGGCGGCGTCGCAGCGGCGATCGGGCGCGGTCGAGACGGCTCCCGCGGTGATCGTGCCGTTGCCCACGAAATCCTACCGGCAGGAATTCGACGTCACGGAGTTCGTGGAAGCGCACGGCGGATGGGCGTTTTTCGCCCCGGCGTCCAACGCGCGGCCGTTTGTGCGGATCGCCTTCGGCTCGATGAACGATCCGACGGCGATTCGCGTTTCGGCCATCGGCTTTGAGGTCGAGTATGTTCCGCGCACGGGCGTCGAAGTTCACGCGCGCCTCGATGCCACCGTCGAGGGAGTCGAACAAGCGGGCCAGTTGCTCGAGAACCCGGCGGACGTCATCCAGTGGCTGGTGACCGACGCGGCGGGGCTAGGCTGGGAATCGGACACGCTCGATGCGGCCAGTTTCGCGCAGACGCGGGAATGGCTCGAAGGCCGCTCCTGGCGCCTGTCGCGGCGGTTCGGCGTGCCGCTCCCGCTTTTCTCATTGCTGGAACAGATCGCCCGCGAAAGCGGCTGCCGGCTCTACTGGGAGGCGGGTCGGCTCCGCTTGCGGCCGCTGCCGAGCTTCCTGCTGGCCTCCGATGCGGTGGCCGCGCTCAATTCGGCGCAGATTCTTTCCGCGCCGCTCGTCAAGCGGTGTGCGCCGTGGGATGAAATCGCCCACGTCGTGCGCCTCCGCTATGGAGGAGGCTACGATCTTGGGGGCGGCGAGCGCCGGACCATCGGCGTTCAATGGGCCGAAGCGGTGGATGCCACCGCGCCCTCGACGGGCCGGCGCGAGCGCGAGTTTCAGGCCCATTGGCTGGCCTCGGGCACATCCGCGAGGGCGGCCTCGTTGGCCGCGTTGTGGCTGGGGCAGCTGGCGCATCCTCCGCGCACCGTCGAGGTCACCCTGCCGATGACTCACTCCCACCTCGAACGCGGCGACGTGGTCGTGGTGGATCATCCCGCGTCGCGGCTGGAGGGGGCAACCGGCGAGATCGTCGCCGTGGAGTTTGTGGATGGGCGCCATGTGAGGGTGACGATCGCGCTCCAAAGCTGGGCGACGTATTGTTGGTACGGCGACTCGCGGACGTTCATCGTCCACCTGCCGGGGAATCGGGAGAAGATGTTTGTCCTCGAAGGCTCGCGGGTGGCGGCGCTCGATCGCGCGGGACAATTGCGGCTGCGCGGCGAGGCGGTCGAGAAGGGGTTGGCGCCTCACGCGATGTCCGCCGCCATCGAACATGATCTCGCCGGCCACCGGCTCTACTTCGGCGTGGGAGACGCCGCGAACGGCTATGCGGCGGTGTTTGCGCTCGATGCCGGCGGGCGGCTTCTTCTGCGTGGCGCGGCCCGCGAGCAAGCCGATCTTTCCGCGCTGAACACGGATGTCTGCCATCGAGCCGAGCCGTCGCGGTTCCTGTTCTCGTGCGATCTGACAACGGTGGTCTGCGACTATGAAGCGGCCGCTGATCGGCTGGACTTGGCGGGAACGATCGTCGAGAACGCAATGCTCTAGGGGAACGCCGGCGAGGCCGGCGGCGCTCTAGAACGTGCCTTCAGGAGAGTCCTTCCGAGGGGTTATTTCAGCGCCCTCCCCGAAGCTATGTTTTAGAACGCCGGCGAGGCCGCCAGCGTTCCCTCTTGGACACCCGCAGGTTTTTCCGGGGCGCGAGATACTGCGCCCTTTTTGCATTTTTTGACCCCACCCCTTTGTAAGGAGAAAAGAGATGAAGAGAACAACCCTCGTTCTGTGTGGCGCGGCGCTGTGGCTGGCGGCGCGCTCCGGCTCGGCCCTTCAAACCGGCCGCGTCGAAATCGGCCGCAACGGCGTCTACGACGGAACGGTCTGGATCACGCGGAGCACCACCGGCAGCCTGGTCTTCGGCGACCCCGTGGTCGGCACCTCGGTGACGCTCAGCCAGTTGCTGGCCGGCCGCAACGACCACGGCGGTCTCACGGGACTGGCCGACGACGATCACACGCAGTACCTCAGTCCGGCGCGCCATTGGCAGACCCACACGGCCTCGTACAACGACGAGCTGCCCATTCCACCCGACGTCGGCAACAACTCCACCCTGGGCGGCCACACGGCCGACGGCAATATCCACGTTCTCAAGAGTGCGGCCGAAATCATCACGGGCGCGTGGCGTTTCACCGGGACCCCGGTCTTCTGCCCCATGCTCCGGATCGAACCGGTGGCGCCCGGCCAGAATGGCGTGATCAACTTCGGCACGGGCTATGACTCGCCCCGCCTCAATTATCTCGGAAACTACGATGAGTTTGAATTCACTCGACCCCTCCGCTCCACGAGCGCGTCGCTCACGACACTGATCGGCAGTCGCGTGTCCGTTTACACCAACCTGGATGGAAAAGACTGGTCGGGCCAGCCGGCCGCCACCCTGACCAACTTTGCCAGCGTCAACGGCATTCCGGCGAGCAACCTGCTCAACCGCGGCGTCAACGAGGACATCACGGGGCAGTGGGACTTCATGGCGCCGGTCCGGCTGTTTTCCGACCTGACGGCCACGCGAATGACCCTGGATGGGGGAAATGCGCTGAATACGACCGCCGTCCTGGCGATCAAGAATCTCGGCTCGACCGTGACGCGGGGAATTGATTTCTCCAACTCCGGCTTGTCCGGCAGCGCGAAATACCTGATCTATCAGTCGCCGACGGGCTACTGGCGCGCCGATGGAGCAGGCTATGCCGGCAATTTCCGGTTCGGCGCGATTGGAGTCGGCACGGCCGCACCGACTTCCGCGGGGGGAATGGAGGCCTCGTCCATGGTTCTCACCCACACCGAATCGTTGAAATTCCGCAACGCCACATCGCCCTATCTCTCATTTTGGTCGAGTGCGTCCAACCGGATCGGGTGGGCGGGCTACAGCTACAATGTCGCCGATTTCTATCTCATGAACCAAACAGCGAGCGGAAAAACGTATCTCGGAACCAGTGGTCAGACCCGACTGACCATCCTCGAAAACGGGTCGGTCGGCGTGGGCGACTCCACCCCCGCGGCGCTGTTTACCGTCGGCAACGGAGACAAGTTCCAGGTGGACGGCAGCGGAAACGTCAGCCTGTCGGCCAATGCCAAGCAGACGATTCCCGACGGGACCGATGCGCCGTTCATTCATACGTTTAATGCCGCAGCCGCGCGCTATTCCGACAATCGCGAGACGATTAACGTGCTCAGCCAATCCGCCCTGGGGGTCGAATATCAGGGCAGCGGATACGGCTATGTCGGTTTTCCCATTCCCAACGACGTCATGGGCGGCAATGTGGTTCTCGATCGCATCACCATCTATTGTGCTCAAGACGCGGGAACAGGCGAATCCATCACCGAGATCGCGTTGGTGGACGACACCAACACCGCGGTGCGCACGTACAGCGGCAACATCACAGGCGAGGCGCAGTGGCTGACGTCGGATTTCACCATGAACGATTCGCGGAGCTACATCATCCGAATGTTCTTCGTCAGCAACGATGCAGGCCATCTGGACGTGACGCGGTTCAAGGTGGAGTATCATCTGGAGTAGCAGGACAGATTGCCAATCTGTCTAAGAGCGGAAGTGAGAGGCGAGAGCCGGGAGGCGGGATAAAGCAAAAGTAGGATAGATTGCCAAGCTGTCCCACCTGGAATCGAAAAGAGACTCTGTCCATGACCAACGAGAACGAAGAATTTCGCGGCCGCATGATGGTGGAAGTCGAACACCTCTATGAACGCCTGGCCGATATTGAGACACAGCTGATCGAGGTGCGGGCGTTGCTCGTGGCCCGGCTCGATGACCACGAGCGTTATCACCAGGAAAACGAACATCGGTGGGGCGCCATCCGCTGGTGCCACCGTTACCCGTTCCGGATGTTGGCCCTGGCGGCTTCGTTGGCGGTGACGCTGATCGGAGAGATTCGCGATCCCCTGCTGGCGTGGCTGCTGGGGTTACTGGACAAGCTCGGGCCGTAGTGTCACGAAGATCTTTTGTCGCTTTCTCATTTTCCCGCGACGCTGTACATCCCCGCGACGAACCAGCGCTGAAGGATTTGGAAAACAATCAGTGGCGGCAAGAGCGCCAGGATCCCGATCGCCGTCAACCCACCCAAATCGGTCGAAAACAACCCGATGAATTCCACGATCGCGTGGGGCAAAACGCGAATCTCCGAATCGCTCGTCAGCGCAAAGGCGAACAGGTAGTTGCTCCACGACTGGATCGCCACAAACACTCCCGCCGCAATCGCTCCAGGAATCATCGAAGGCAATACCACGCGCACCAGCGCCTGCACGCGCGAGCATCCATCCAGGAACGCCGCCTCTTCGAGCGACGGCGGGATGGCATGAACGGAGTTCCACACCATCCACGTGGCAAACGGCAGACAGAACGCGGCGTTGGCCAGGATCAGCGCCGTTCGCGTGTTGTAGAGCCCCATCGTGTGGAGGTAGCGCGCGATCGGAACCAGAAACGTCACGGCCGGCAGCAGCGGCAGCGCCAGCATGACCGGCGCCAGCCGCCGGCCCCAGAACTGATGGCGTCCGAGCGCGTAGCCCGCCGCCAGCGCCAGCGGCAGCACCAGCACGACCGCCCCGAGCGTCACCACCGTGCTGTTGAACACGTAGCGATAGAAGTCGGCGCGCGCGAGTATCTTCGCGTAATGCTCGCCGGTCAGGCGGTGCGGCACTAGTGACCGATCCAGCGGGGGCGCAAGACTCGTCCGCACTCCCCAGAGAATCGGAAGCAGGCAAAACGCCGCCAGCGCCGCCACCACCACCCAGTAGAGAGCCCGCTTCATGTCGTGGCCTCCGTGCGCCGAAAGAGCGTGAGATAAAGGACCATCAGAATGATCCCCGCGGCGAGAAGAAACGTCCCCACCGCGGCGGCGACATGGATCTGTCCGTTGGTAAAGGCCTCGCGGAACAGGCGCACCGCCGCGACCTCGGTGTCGTGGCCCGGCCCGCCGCCGGTCATGGCATAAATGGTCTCGGCGTCCTGGAGCGTGAAGGCGCTGATCAGCAGCAGGCCCGTGGCCAGATGGGAGCGCGTGAGCGGCAGCGTGATGGTCCGGAACCGCTGCCAGGCGGTGGCGCCGTCCACCTCCGCCGCTTCGTACAAGTCCTGGGAGATCGTCGTCAGCCCCGCCACCAGGAACAGCGTCAACACGGGCACCGACCGCCAAAAGCTGTGAAGGATCACGTTGACCATGGCCCAAAAACCGCTCTGGAGCGGGATCAGCTCGGGGTTGCCCGAGAGCTCGCGATACAGCGCCGTGAGAGGGCCGACCTGCGGATCGGCCAGGCTGCGGAAAATCAACGCGCTCACGACCGGCGGGACCACCCAGGGGATCAGAAACAACGCTCGGAGTGCGCCGAGTCTGCGCCCCTGGCCCGCGATGACCAGCGCAACGGCATACGCCACCGGCGTGGTCAGACAGACGACGCCGACCAGATAGTAGAGCGAAAGCAGAAGGTTGTGGTGGAAGGTCGCTTCGCCCAAAAGCAAGTCGTAGTTCGCCCAGCCCACCCAGCGAAGCGCCAGCGATCCGGGAATGGGCTCCTGGCAACTGATCAGGAGTCCCGGCCCGATCGGCGCGATCCAAAACAACGCCAGAAAGACCAGGGCGGGCAGGAAAAGCCATTGCGGTGATCGGAACGTTGCCGGTCGGCGTCTACGGTTTCGCATAGCGGCGGTTGAACTCGTCTTGATAGCGCTGGAGCGTTTTGGCCGGATCGGCCTGCTTGTTGATAATCTCCTGGAGCGCCACGGCCACCGAGTCGGCCAGGTTGTTGTAGTTCGCGGTGGCGGGCATGGGGCGGCCCATCTCGGCCGCGCGCCTCCAGGTCCTGAACCAGGGCGTTGCATATTGGGCCCGCTCCCACATGGATCTGCGCGCGGGCAAGCTCGCATCGGCGTAGTTGTCGAGATTGGCCGGCTCGAGCATGGTCTCGATGAACGCGAACGCTTCGGCCGGATGGGCGCTGAGCTTGTGAATGGAAATCGTCCAGCAGTTGGTGAACTGCGCGCCCGTCCGCGTGGGAGTCACGAACGCGCCGACCTTGACCGCCTGCCCGTCGGGCTTCGGCGGAAACAGGCCCTTGGTCCACCCCTTCTTTTCGAGATCCTCGTTCCAGTAGTTTCCCCATCCCCAAGCCATCGCCAGTTCGCCGCGCATGAACCGTTCATAGATGACGTTGTCATAGCGGCCGCTGGCGGCCCACGGAGGCGTGACCTTGTGGACCTGGATGCAATCGCGAAGCCATTCGGCGGCGCGGACACCGGCCTCGCTGGCAAAAATGGCGCGGCTGGTCTTGGCGTCGTAGAGGTCGCCGCCGAAATGCCAGAGCAGCGGCGCGAAGTAGAGCTCGATGGTGGCCCGCTCGGGCCCGAGGTAAAGGCCCAGCCCCCACACATCGGGTCGCCCGTCGCCATCGGTGTCGCGCGTGAGCTTTTTGGCCGCGGCGAGGATCGAATCGAGATCAGTGGGTGGTTTTTCGGGATCGAGGCCGGCCTGCTCGAAATAGTCCCGGCGAAAGATCACCACGCGCGTGTGGACGCCGGTGGGAATGCCCAGGTGCACGTTGTCGCGCGCGCAGATCGCCCACGACGGCGCCCAGGCAAAATCCTCGATCGCCGTTTTCGGCCAGGACTTGAGAAATGGCATGAGGTCGAGCAGATCGCCGCACTCGAAATGCTGCGGCATCAGTTGGGGCGAGCTCATCACCACGTCGTGGCCGATTCCCGCGCGATAGTCGTTCATGCATTTGCTGTCAATCTTGTCCCACTGAATCTGCTCGAACTGAACGCGGAAGGCGGGGTGGGCCTTCGTGAACTGCGCGGCAATGCTTTCGAGCCATTTCAGGCACGCCTCCTGGACGGGACCCGAGAGCGGCTCGTAGATGTGCGCCACCCGAAGAACCAACGGCTTGCCCGACCGGCACGCGCCGACCAGGGCGATGACCGCGACGACGGAGATCAGCACGACCGTGAGTTTTCGGGTCATCCGAGTCATCATCACGCGTTCCCGGACGCGCTCCGCGCATGGTCGCCCATCTGAGCCGCCAGAGTTGCCCGCGACCGCGACAGTGTCAACGCGAAAGGTTGCGGCGGAAAGGCTTTCCTCCGGCGGGATCAACCCTCACGATGATTCAAAGAGTAAAACCGCTCGTTTTTGTCAGCGAAAAGCGGTGGGCAGGGAAAAAACGGCCATCGAGTTCATGGCTAGATGTGCCAGAACACATCCCGGCAGACCGATGTGTCGAAACCGCCACGACAGCACGCAACCCACGGTGAAAATCTGCGCCAGCTTGACCCAGCCCGGATCGGTCATCCCCACATGTCCGCTGGCCCATAGGGCCGAGGTTCCCACGATGGCCACCCACCGTCCCCACGACCGGCGCGCCAGCGCCTCTTCGAGCCGGTTGAGAAGATACCAGCGGAAGGCGGTCTCCTCCCAGAGAGGAGCCACGAGGACCAAGACGCCCAAATAGCCGGAGCGGATGTCGAGGCTTTGTCGCGATTCCATCCACTTGCGAAAGGTGGCGGAGGGCGCTGCCTGGGTCTCACGGAAAAGATACCAGGAGAAGAGAACGACCCCCACGACGATCGCGATCGTCTCGACCAGCGACCAGATCGCGCTGGGAGTGGGCAGACCAGCCATCCGTCGCCGGATTCGCTCGAACAACCCGACGTGGCCTGCACTGGCCACCCAGTGCCAGCCTCCGCAATAGAAGATGCTGGAGCCGGCCGCCAAGGCCAGCAGATGGAAGGCCCGCTTGCCCAGCCCGCCGGTCGCGCTCTCTCCAAGCCGCGCCAGGTTGATGAAGAAGAAGCCGGCGGCGATCAGCGTCACCGCGCCGGCCACGGGTTGAAAGCGGCGCCAGGCGGCGTTCATCTGGCGAGGCCAGCGAAGACAATCGCCGGCCGCCATCAGGAAGGTCGCCGCGATGCCGGCCCAGAACAGCCAAGAGATGAAGAACATGGGAGAACCGCCGCACGGTGGGATCGAAAAGCCCGGAAGAGTGTCAGAAGCCGCGCCCCATCCCGACGCCGGCCGCCGCGCCACCCCTCATGCCGCCCCCTCCGAGCTCGGGCCCTCCGGACATCATGTAGCGCTTGCAGTCCTCGATCTTGTGGGCGTTGAGCAAGGCCGTCTCGCGGGTGATCCGCCCGCGCCGGAACAATTCGGCAATGGCGCGGTCCATGGTTTGCATCCCCAGGGACCCGCCCGCCTCGATCTGGGTGGGCAACTGGTGGGTCTTGCCTTCGCGAACGAGGCTTCGGACCGCGTCGTTGGCCAGCAGGATCTCCAGGGCCATTTCGCGCCCTTTTCCCATGGCCGAAGGCAGCAGCTTCTGGCAGAGAACACCCTCGACGACCCCCGCCAGCTGGATGCGAATCTGGCCCTGCTGATGGGGAGGGAAAACGTCTATGATGCGGTCCACCGTCTGAATGGTATCCACGGTGTGGAGGGTGGAGAAAACCAGGTGGCCGGTTTCCGCGGCGGTCAGGGCGGCGGAGATCGTCTCCTGGTCGCGCATCTCACCGACCATGATCACGTCGGGGTCCTGGCGCAACACATACTTCAGTGCGTTGGCGAACGAGAAGGTGTCTTCGTTGACTTCCCGTTGCTCGACCAGGGCCTTCTTGTGGGAATGCAGATACTCGATGGGATCCTCGATCGTGATAATGTGGCAATCGCGTTCGCCGTTGATCATGTCAATAATGGCGGCCAGCGTGGTGGACTTGCCCATCCCCGTCGGGCCGGTACACAAGGTCAAGCCGTTGGGCCGCCGCGCCAGGCGTTCGCACACCTTCACCGGCAGGTGCAGCTCCTCGAATCCCCGGATGCGGGAGGCGATCGTTCGGAACGCCGCGGCGACGCTGCCGCGCTGAAAGTGAACATTGACACGAAAGCGGCTCAGGTTCGAAATGCTCAGCGAAAAATCCAGTTCCCGCGATTCCTCGAACCGCTGCTTTTGCAGGTCGTTCAACACGCTGTAGATCAACCGCCGGGCCTCGGAGGCCGTCAGGGTCTGCGCCCCTTCCACGTTCATGAGTTTCCCGTCAATGCGCAGCACCGGCGGCCGGCCCACGGCGATGTGCAAGTCGGATGCGTCCCGATCCACCGCCATGCGCAAAAGTTCCGCAATTTCCATCGTTACCTCCTCGGTGCAATTCTCTCCGGGATATTGGACAAACCAAGCGGTGAACGTCAACAGCTATTTCCCGTGCCCGTGAGCGTGAACTGATTTTGGATTTTGGATTGTAGAAGGAACGCCGCCGGCCCGCCGGTGCTCTTCGAAACGCTGAACGCTGAACGCCGAACGAAGAGAATCCAGCCAAACACAGCCGACCGGCAGCTCCTCGACGCTCTGAACTGCAAATTGCGGATTGCGGATTTTGGGATGTGGGTTCGTAGTTCCACTTTCTAGCGGCGTAAAGCCCGCTCAAGCGGGAAACCACAAAGCCCACATGAAGCGTTGACAACGAGCGCCGCGCGGCCGATTTTACCGAGCGGGGCTGAGGCATGCTCCCACGCGCTCGCCCCGGAAAGGGTTGCTCCACGTGAACCTCCTGATCACCGGCGGCGCCGGGTTTATCGGTTCGCATCTGGCCGAAGACCAGCTGTCCCGCGGCCGAGCAGTCCATGTCATTGACGACCTTTCGACGGGCCGCATCTCCAACATTGCTCATCTGAAGGGGCATCCGCGCTTTTCTTACACCATCGAAACCATCATGAACGGCGCGTTGATGACCGAGCTGATTGACCAGGCCGACGTGGTGTTCCACCTGGCCGCCGCGGTCGGGGTGCGCCTGATTTTCGAGCGACCCGTTCACACCATCGAGACCAACATCAAGGGAACCGAGATCGTCCTCGAGCGCGCCGCCCGCAAAGACAAGAAGGTCTTCCTCGCCTCGTCGTCCGAGGTCTATGGCAAGGGCGAGAGCGTCCCCTTTCGCGAGGAGGACGACATGATCCTCGGCCCGACGACCTGTCCCCGCTGGTGCTACGCCTGTTCCAAGGCCATTGATGAGTACCTGGCGCTGGCCTATCACAAGGAGCGCGCGCTGCCGGTGGTGATCGGCCGGCTGTTCAACACGGTCGGCCCGCGCCAGGTCGGCCAGTATGGCATGGTCATCCCCCGCTTTATCGAACAGGCGCTTCGCGGCGAGCCTCTTCTGGTTCACGGCGACGGGCGACAGTCGCGCACGTTCTGCTTCGTCGGCGACACGATTCGCGCCGTGAGCGACCTGATGGATCGGCCCGAAGCGGCGGGGCAGGTGTTCAATATCGGCAACGATCAGGAAATCACGATCGCCGATCTGGCGCGGCTGGTCGTCGAGGTGACCGGCAGCCGATCCGAAATTCGCTTCGTGCCCTACGAGTCGGTCTATGGCCCGCAGTTCGAGGATTTGCGACGGCGCGTGCCGTCGGTCGAAAAACTGCGCCGCCACATTCAATTTGGCCCGCTCGTCGGGATCGGCGAGATTATCCGCCTGACCGCCGACGCCCTGCGCGACGAGTGGAAATCCGGACAGTCGCCATCATCCAGCGCCGGGGAGTAGACAGGACCCATCGGCGCGACGAGGGATAGCAGTGCCTGTCTTCGCGTTTCCAGTAAAAAGCCTTGCGGGCGCTGGAGTCGTTGTACACAATGTAGTACAGCAGCCGCAGGAGGTGCATCGTGAGTACAGCCGTATCTGCGAGGCTGCCTGACGAGCTGGCCAGGCGGCTGGATGGGATTGCCAAGGAAACCGACAGGCCCAGGTCTCACATTATTCGCAAGGCGCTGGAGTCTTATCTTGAGGATTACGCTGATCTTCAGATAGCCCTGGATCGCTTGCACGACAAGACCGATCCCATAGTTTCGGGGAAAGACTTGAACAAGTCCCTATGGGGATCAAGTTCTGAACGGGCGGTTAGCAAATGAGGTACCGGTCCCCTTATTCCAACATCGAGAAAGGAGGCTCCGCCATTGCCGACCGAAACGCGCTACGAACACATTCTGCTCAATGAAGATCAGGTGCCCACGATTTCCGGCACGACGATGAAAGTGATCGAACTCGTCCTGGATCATCTCGCGTATGGGTGGAGTCCGGAAGAGTTGCACTTCCAGCATCCCAATTTGACCATGGGTCAAATCCATTCCGCGCTCGCTTACTATTGGGATCATGAAGCGGAGATTGACCGGGATATCGAACGGCGGCTTCAGTCCGTTGACCAAATACAGCAGAACACGAAGGCCACGCCGCTTGCCGGGCGCTTGAAGGCGAAACGGTTGAGTTGATGCCTCTTGCCTTCTACATGGATCAGCATGTTCCACGGGCGATTACGCTTGGGCTTCGGCTGCGCGGCGTAGATGTGCTCACCGCATACGAAGATGGCGCTGGCGAGCTGGATGATGCAGCATTATTGGACCGGGCCGGCGAATTGCGGCGAGTTCTCGTGACGAGAGATGATGATCTGCTGGCGGAGGCGGCGAAACGACAAGGAGAAGGAACGCCGTTTCACGGCCTCATTTACGCCCATCAACTCAGGGTCTCGATCAAGAGATGTGTGCAAGACTTGGAGATTATTGCCAAGGCTGCGGCCCCCTCAGATCTCGTGAACGGGGTAATGTTTCTGCCGCTCTGAAATGCTGCGTTGCGTTCCCTGATCTCGCTCGCCCCGAAGAAACGCAAGGGTGCCGCCCGGCCGAAGGGATGAACGAGCGGCGGCAATCGGTCAGAGTGGACCCTGGTGGATATGGGATTTCCTGGAACGACAACATTGATCTGAGCGAATACGAGCTGTGGACCAACGGACAGCCCGTTGCTGAGAAATTCCTCAAACAAACGGCATGAGAAGTAAATGCGGGGCGAGTTTTTGGTTTCTCTGCTGGAAGATTCTTCGACCAGGAGTTCAATGGCCCGCTCCGTGATTCAAAAATCCTGGTAAGACGACAGGTCTAAACAGCAGCCAAACCTGATACCGCAGGGGGAAAACGCCGATGAGATCCGTAGATATCGAGTCCCTCAAACGAGAAGTTGCAGAGGCCCAAAGGAAACACCCCGACCTTTCACAAGACAATGCGTTCGTTCTCTGGTTCATGCGCGCATATCTTGTCGAGGACGACCGATTGGCCGCAGAGTCTGTGGTCGGCAGGAAGTCCGATAAGGGTTTTGATGCGATTTATGTGGATCATCCGAATAAAAAGGTTTTTGTTGTTCAAGGCAAGTACCGGACAACAAGTAATCCTCCAAACGAATGTCGGCCAGATCTTGTAGCATTTGCCGATTTGGCTAGGGTTCTGCGCGGCGAGAAAAGGGAGATCGACAACCTGCTTGCTGCTGCTGATCCTGCTATGCACAAGCGAGTGACGGACGTGCACGGGTATCTGCGCCGCAGGGGATACGAGTTAAACCTCTACTTTGTAACCACGGGGAAGGTGAGCCCGGCTCACCAGGACGAAATGAAATCGCGCGTAGCCGATACGCCCCAAACGGAACTGAGGATTTTCTGTCGTCAGCGCCTTCTCAATTTGCTCCACGATTACCTCGACGGTGCTGCACCTCCAGTGCCGTGTTTGGACTTGCCGGTTGAACCCGGCGAGAACATGCGCGGGGGCGGAATTATCAAGCGGTATGATACCTCCACCCGCATCGAATCTTGGGTATTCTCGATGCTTGGTTCGGACGTGGGCGATCTTTTCGCCCGGACGGGCGTCCGCCTTTTCGCGCGCAACATCCGGGGATTCCTTGGCAACACGGATATCAACCGTGCGATGCGACGCACACTCGAGAGCGAGCCACAGAACTTTTGGTACTTCAACAATGGAATTACAATAGTCTGCGATGATGTCAGAAAAATCGAAGAACATGGGAAAGAGAGCCTACGTGTTTTCAACCCACAGATCATTAATGGCCAGCAAACTACACACGTGCTAAAAGACCATCGTTCGAAGCAAGCAAGTGTGCTGATTCGCGTAATTGCGATTCCGCGAGACCAATCTCGTGAGTGTGATGGCTTTGAGGGGCTTGTTGGCAACATTGTAGCTGCAACCAACTACCAGAACGCGATCAAGCCGTCCGACCTGCGCTCTAATGACGAAGAACAAGTGCGCATTGAGAGAGAGTTACACCGCTTGAACTACCAGTACCTTCGCAAACGGGAATCCAAAGCCGAGATAAGGCGGCGCTCCGGGACTCCGAGTCGCTTCCAACTCAAAAAGGAAGACCTAGCGAAGGCGGTGGCTGCATGTGAGTTTGATCCTGTGTTGGTTCGCGAAGGAAAGGAGAGACTTTTTAAGGACCCACACTACCAGCGCATCTTCTGCCGTCGCTCTGGAAAGGAGTACCTATCTTTTGTGTTGTTGGATAGAATTGTGAAATCGCAAGCGAGAGGTAAACCCGCACGCGCGTATGCCCGCTGGCTGGTACTTAATTTCCTTTGGGGCAACGTCAGAAAGTTGTTCTCACAGGCAACCGTTAGGGACAAGTTCCTGCACGTTTGCCAACATAAAGCTGACGAACGCAGATTGCGTCCTCTTATGCGTCTCGGTGACATTAGTTTCCGTGCTGCTCTGGCTTTCCATCGAACTGAGCGGGGAATGGGTGAGGAATCTTTGGACCCCTCGACGTTCTTCAAAAGAAGCGGCCTTCATGAAAGGTTTCAGAAGTACTGGCTATCCAGATCGAATCGCCGTCGTCGGCAATTCCGAAAGGAGATGAATCGCTTCGCGCACGAGGTAGGGAGCGCTGAAGTAGAGTGAGCGAGTTCTAAACGCATTTCCGGGGCAGCATACGAAAATCCTCGGCTGTGCAAGTAGCAAGGCGGTTCTTGACACGTTGTCGGTGGTTGGGCGAGCCTGTTTGTGAGGGCGCATGGGGCATAGGCAAGGAGGTCGCGGTTGAGATTCAGCGAACTCCTGCGTCTCCGGGAAGGCGCTCAGAGTGAGTCGTTGGCCTCGAAAAAGATTTGACAGACCATCCCCAGAGCGTACGTTATAAGGTACGTTGTTGGCGAGGGGAATCATGACCGTCACCGAAGCTCGGAAGAAGCTCTACCGCCTCTTGGACGACGTGAGCGAATCGCACGAGCCGCTCCACATTTCGGGCAAACGGAGCCATGCCGTGCTGGTGTCCGAAGAGGATTGGCGGGCCATTCAGGAGACTCTCTATCTGCTGTCCATCCCGGGCATGAGGAAATCCATCGTTAAGGGCCTCCGAACGCCCGTCGAGAAATGTGGCAAGGAACTTCGGTGGTGAAATGGACGCTCGTCTATACCCGCCAGGCCCGGAAAGACGCCAGGAAACTCTCGGCGGCGGGACTCCGCCGCAAGACCGAGAAGTTGCTTGAGATTCTGAAAAAGAATCCATACCAGCCCCCTCCTCCCTTCGAACGATTGCGGGGCGATTTGGAAGGCGCCATTTCCCGTCGCATCACTATCCAGCATCGTCTTGTCTATCAGATCCTTGATGACATCAAGACGGTGAAGGTCATCCGGATGTGGACACACTATGAGTAGCTCGAAGGCCAACCGGCGGGTGTATTGATTTTAATAAGAGGACAAGCACAAGGAACATGTCAGAGCATTCTCAAAGCCGCCGGCGCTCCCTCGTCCGATCCCTCTGGCAGCTCGGCCTTTTCGCTCTGCTTGACGCCGCGTTTGTGGCGTCCAACCTGAGCGTGGCCTACCTGGATTTTGGCGACGGCAACTACCTGTACATTTCCAGCCGGCTGGCCGACGGCCTGGTTCTTTATCGCGACATTCTGGCGCCTCAACCGCCCTGCCACCTGCTCGTGGGGTCGCTTCTGATTCGCCTCGGCCGCCTGCTCGGCCACAACCGCATCGAGGCCCAACTCTACACGGTGCGCGTTTTCAGCCTGTTGCTCCACCTGGCCACCCTGCTGGTGGTTTGGGCGATTGCGCTCCGGCTGTTTCGTCGCGCGGGAACGGCGCTTTGGGCCGCGGCGATCTACCTGGTCCTTCCCGTCGGCCTCTGGTGGACAATGGGCTACCAGTCCGAGCCGCTCGAGATGTTTTTTCTGCTCCTTTCGTTTTTGCTGTTGATTCGGTGGGAGAGATGGTCGCTGGCCGCGGCGGGCTTGCTGGCCGCGTTGGGGATCTCGACCAATATGACCGCGGTGCCCTACGTCGGCTGGGCGGCGTTGTTTCTGATTGTCTGCGACTGGCGGCGCGCGGTGTGGTATGTCGTCCCGATGATTGCTCTCGGCGCCGTGGTCGTGGGGCTGGGCGAGTGGCTTTCGGGCGGCCACTACCTGGAAAACGTTTTCTTCAACCAGGTGGGCACCTTCCCGCATCCCGATCTTCTGCAAACCGTTGCGCCCGGCGCGCCGTTCCGAACGGTGCGAACGATTCTGGGCTATGCGCTGTCGAAAATCGCGCGCGAGGGCGCCGACATGCTCGCCCTCGAAGGCATTTTTGTCTCAGCGGCGGTGGCGGGCGTGCTGCTCTATTTGCGCAATGGTTCGCGCGCGACAGGTTGCCAAGCTGTCCCACCGGAAGCGACAGGTTGCCAACCTGCCCCACCCGAAGCGCCCAGCTATCACCGTTCGTTCGTCGGCTGGTATGCCTTCTGGTCCTTCATGGCAATTTGCTTTGTGTCGAAGGGAGCAACCGAAGACTACATCTTCTCGATCGGCGAGCCGTTCGTTTGCTTGTTTGCCGCCTATGCGATCACCGAGCTGAGCGACCGAATGTTCGGAGGAAATCCGTCCCCCGCAAGCCGCTCGCCCCATCCTCGAGCGCTCGCCGTCATGGTGGCGGTCGTGGGGTTTGTCGTTCTGTTCGCGCGGCCGGCCCTGTGGATCAGCCAGATCGTCGAGCAGCGCGGCGTTCTGGAGCTTCGCACCGGCGAGGTGAAGAAGGTCCGTTCTCTGATCGAGCAGAATTCCAAGCCGGGCGACGCGATCCTGGCTGCGCCCTATTTCGCGTTCATCGCTCAACGTCGGCTGATCGAGGAATACTCGGAGCTGTTCATCTGGGACATCAAGTATCTGCTCGAACAGCAGGTCGAGCACACGGAAGGGCCGGCGACGCGGAAGGTGGAAGCCATCGCCGGGGCTTTGCGTCGAAAGGCCATTCCGGTCGTGGTCGTCAATGAGGCGATCACCGCCGAAGGCCCGCAGCCCATGCAGGTTTTTGGTGCGCCCTCCGTGCGCGAGGCCCTCGCGCAGAACTACCGCTCGGTGCTTCCCCAACCGATTCGCGGCCTCAACGCGTGGGTGGATGTGTTGGCGCCGGCAAAGTAGGACAGGTTGCCAACCTGTCTGGCGGACTTTCGAGAGATCATCTTGGACAGGTTGGCAACCTGTCCTACCGAAGATCGCGTGTCACCAGATCGGCGGCGAACCGTCCCGAATAGCAGGTGCCCGCGATCCCGTGGGAAGGGCGGCTGTAATGGCCGCAAAAGTAGAGTCCCCCCAAGACCCCTTTGTTCGGCCAGCGCGACGGACCGAACTGGTCAACCGTCGGCTCCAGGCCATACATGGCGCCCCGGCGATTGCCCGTCCAGTGTTCCAGCGTCAGCGGTGAGGCGGCCTCGCTCATCACGATGGCTTCACGCAACCAAGACATGTGGCGGCAGACACGCTCGATCAGTCGTTCGGCCAGTTCGCTCTTGCGGCGGCGATATTCCTCTTCGCCCCCTTCGGCCCGCCATCGAGCAAAAGGATCGTAGGGCATCGGTGTCATGATCCGGGCCGTGGGCGCATCGTTCTCGTTGTTCGTGCCCGCCGCCGACGGAAAGCAGACGTAAATGACCGATTGGTCGGGGATCTTGCCGTCGCGCAATGTCCCGTAAACACGATCCAGATCGAGCGTCTCGAAAATCGTCGTGAAGAAAAACTCCTTCGCCCAGTCGGTCGCGGGCTTCAATCCCAGATAGACGACAAAGGCCGAGGTGGAATAGCGAAAGCGGGCCGTCCGCTGCCGCGCCGAACGGATTCGCCGCGTTTCGGGCCCGTCGAGCAGGCCGAGCGCGTCGTCGGGATTGAAGCCGACCACCACCGCTTGCGTTTCGGTTCGCCGGCCCGCCGTCGTTCGCACGGCGCGAATCCGGCGGCCGTCGTGCTCGATCGCCGCCAGAGCCTCGCCCGTGCGAAGATCGGCCCCGTGGTCGGCGGCGCTTTGGGCGATCAGGTGCGCAAACCGGCCGAGTCCTCCCACCGGCCGGTAGAGGCCGCCTTGCTGACCTTTGGTGATCAGCGCGGCGGCAAACAATAACGAAAGCTCCGAAGGCGCGGCGGTTGCGGGAAAACTGGCCGCCAGTGCCGCCAGTGCGGGATCGTGGAGTTCGCGCTCGATCAACCCGCCCAAGGTCGCGCGTCCATAGCGGAGAAGCCGCGGACAGAGAAACGGAAAGAGCCACCGCCGCCAGCCGCTCAGGCGCGTAAACCGCACGAGATCGGCGCCAATTGATTCGAGTATTTTTTTTAACCGCTCGAGTTCACCCCGGCGGTCCGGAAACGCGGCGGCAAGCGCCTCGACATAGGGCAGCCTGCGCGTGTTCAGTTCGCCGTCGGGCCAGATGACGCGAACGTTGTTCTGAACCGGCAGGAATTCGATGCGGTCAGCGAGACCGATTTCGCCGAGAAACTCGCCGACCTCGGCGTCTTTCTCGATCGCGCCGACAAAACCGGCGGCCGAGTCAAATTGGTAAGGGCCGCGCTGGAAATCGCTCAGATATCCGCCGACGGCACGTTGGCGTTCGAGCAGGAGCGTTCGAAACCCGCGCGCCGCCAACAGCGAGGCCGCCGTCAGCCCACCCATTCCGCTGCCCGCCACCACGACGTCAAATTGCTCGGCCACCCGCGGCCTCCCGCTCTCTGCCTTGGCGAGACTTTGCAGTATCGAACGGACGAGTGGCAACGGAATTCCACTCGACCCGTCGGTGGCTTGCACAGAGGTCGTGCCATGGAAATCGGTGAAATCAGCGGGTCCCGCTCCTTGAACGCCCCCGACTGAGGGAGTTGCGAAAAGCAAAGTGGCGCGGGCTGTCAGCCTGTGAATCGTGCGGAAATCGGGCAGATACCCCTTTGCAGTGCCCAGTCTTTACGCCAGCCGATCTGGAACATCGCTTTTCGCGACTCCCTCCCTCCCTCCGACTCCCCAGAACGCGGAAAAATAGTTGCACATGCCTCCGGGCGGCCCTAGGGTTTGCCCTCGTTGTCGCAACAGCAGCACGGCCCTGTACTCCAGGAAGGACATTACAGGAACTTTCGGCGACAACTCAATTCAGGAGCGGGATCGCGTGGGGAGGGCCGATTCCCCACGGATACGCGGGTCGGAGGATCATGAGTAAGCTGGATGTGATTTTCGAACGGTGTATCGGCTGCCGCAAATGCCGGGAAGTCTGTCCCTTTGGGGCGATCGAGTTCCAGGCCTGGACGCCGGGAGAAGTCCCCGACGAGGTGGCCCAACGCTCCAAGGAAAAAGTCCTCATTCTCGAAACCTGCACCCTCTGCAACCAATGCATGGAAATCTGCCCGACCGACGCGATCATCCTCGAAGCCCAGCTGTCGGGCGGCACTCCTGATCGCGACACGTATAAGGGCGTCTGGGTTTTCGCCGAACAGCGCAAGGGCGTCGTCTCGACGGTCACCCACGAATTGCTCGGCGAAGGGGCGAAACTCGCGGCCAAGCTGGGCGAGCCGCTCAGCGCCGTCCTGTTCGGCCACCAGATGGACGAGCAAGCCAACGAGCTGCTCCACTACGGCGTGGATCACGTCTATTATGTGGACAACAGCCGGCTGGCGCATTTCTCGGATGAGCGTTACGCCGAGACCATGGCCCACCTCGTGCGCCGGTTTAAGCCCAATGTCCTCCTCACCGGCGCCACGGCCATCGGGCGCACCTTCATCCCGCGCGCGGCGGTCAAGCTGCGCTCGGGCCTGACGGCCGACTGCACCGGTCTGGACATCGAGGATTCGACGCGCCTGCTGCTTCAGACCCGCCCGACGTTCGGCGGCAACCTCTTGGCCATCATTCGCTGCGAACGCTACCGGCCCCAGATGTCCACCGTTCGCCACAAGGTGATGAAGCCGGCCGCGCGTCGCGAGCAAGCCTCGGGCACGGTCATCAAGGTCGAGTTGCCCGCTTCGGCCAAGCGCGCCAAGGTCAAGCTGATCGAGTCGGTGGACGAGATCGTGGACACGGTCAACATCACCGACGCCGACATCATCGTCTCGGGCGGGCGCGGCTTGGGCGATCCGAAACATTTCGAGCTGATCGAGCGCCTGGCCAAATTGCTCGGCGGGGCGGTCGGCGCCTCGCGCGCGGCCGTGGACGCCGGCTGGATTTCTTATTCCCACCAGGTCGGCCAAACGGGCAAGACGGTCTGCCCGAAACTCTATATCGCCTGCGGAATCTCGGGAGCCATCCAACACCTGGCCGGCATGGGGTCGTCCGAAGTGATCGTCGCCATCAACAAGGATCGCGAAGCGCCGATCTTCAAAGTGGCGACTTACGGGATCGTGGGCAATTTGCACGAGGTGGTGTCGGCGCTGATTCAGCGGTTCACCGACGGGCAAAAGGCGTAAGGCATTTTGGATTTTAGATTGTGGATTTGGGATTGAGCGCAATCGTGGGGCGCAGCAAACAGGTGGGTCAGGCTTCTTTGTGGCCGGTCGCGATTTTCGATTTCAGATTCCGGATTTCGGATTAGAAAGGCTCACGGGATCACCGGCCCCGAAAGCACAAAGTGCGATGGCCTGTTACGGCGAAGGGGGAGCTTGGGATTGGGGATTTGCGAATCGGGAAGGGCGCCGCATGCGTGGTGAGTTCGAAATCCAAAATCCAACATTCCGTGGGGATGGCCGATGATGGCCGAAAAGGTTGGCCGCAACCTTTCACTGACTGCCCTGATTGTTCTGCTGGTCCTGTTGCCGTTCGAGAACAAACTCGAAGCGGTCTATCAGGGAGCCGAAGTGGCCGTCCTCCTCGGTTTTCTCGTCCGCTTATACCGGCAGACGCACTGGCGCTATTGGGCCGTGGCGGTCGGGGCTTACCTCGTGTCGCTGGGGTTGTTCGCCGGCATCGCCTGGCTTCACGTTCACTCGGCGCAATCAGAATTTCCGGTGGCCGAGATCTTCCGGACGCTGCTCGTCCAGGTCGGGATTCTGTACTTCTGCATGATCCTGGTTTTCCTGACCCAGTTCGTCTTCCGGCCCGAAGGATGGAAACCCTGCGATCGCTGGATGAAGACGACGCTGGCCCTCGCCTGGGGGTTTGGGGTGGTGGTGCTGATTTCGGCCCTCTGTTCTCTCCACCCCTTCGAGAGCCTCGCATACTGTCGCAAGTACGTGGCGCCCTACCTGCTGATCTACATGATCACCGTCGAGACGCTGCATTCGTGGCGCCACTACCGGTTCATCATCGGCGCCATCTACCTGGTCGGGATCATCGCGACCTCGGTGGCGGTGACGGCGCGGTATGTCTATGACAATGGCGGGTATGATCTGAAAAGCAAGTTCGAGCGGTCGGAGATCGTGCGCCGCGAAGTGCGAGCCGACAAGCAGGAGGAGACCCGCATTCAGTGGCCCTTCCGCCATCACAACCGGCTTTGCTCCTACGCGCTGATCGTGACGCTGTTCGTCTGGCTCCAGTTTTTTGCCACGCGCAACTGGGAGTTGAAAACGCTGGTCGCGATCTCGGCCGTGATCCCCGTCTGGTGCATTCTTCTGACCCTGACCCGCGGCGGCTATATCGCGCTGGCGGCGGCGGCACTGGCGTTGGTTCTGATGATTCATTGGCGCAGCGTCTGGATCCTTCTGGCCCTGGCCGTGGTGGCGTGGTTCGTTTCGCCGTCGCTGATCCGCGAACGCTTGAAGTCGCTGGTTCATCTCAAAACCTATATCGAAGCAAAAGGCACGTTTGGCCTGCGCCGCCAGCTGTGGATCTGGTCCCTGGGCATCATCCGGGAACACCCCATGCTGGGGCTGGGCGCCGGGTGGGAGGTATTCGAAGACTACATTAAGACGAACCATCCGGAGAAAGACCCGGAGATGGAGACTCCCCACGCGCATAACAATTTCCTGGAGATCGCGGCCGAGTCCGGACTGGGGGCGATGGCGCTCTTCCTGGCGTTCACGGCCGGCCTGGTGGTTCAGATTGGGCGGGCCTGGCGCCACACCGCCCGGCAAACCAAGCGCCGCTTTGTGGTCGCGGGCTTTTTCGCGCTGCTGATTGCCATCACGGTATTCGGCCTCGGCAGCTACTCGCTGCGCTATACCGTGGGGATGCTGGTCTGGGTTTGCTTTGCGCTGATGACGCTGCTTCCCCTGGTTGCACGGGCCATTCCCGAAGAAACGCGGTAAGCCCCCAGAGAGGTGGGAGGCGAGAAGCAAGAGGTGAGAGGCCAGAAGCCGGAGGCGGGAGACGATATTCTCCAAGAAACCCTCAGGCTCGGGGTCGTTTGGTTTTTTCGTTCAGCGTTCAGAGCTCAGCGTTTGGTTCTCTAATGGCCCCATCAGACGAACAACAGCGCATCCAGGAAAGCCGCTACGAGTTTCCTTACCATTACATTCCGCGCCTCGAGGATGGGGACTTTTCGCAAGCGCGCGTGCTGGATTGGGGATACGAATATCTTTCCTATATTCGTTTCGTCCTCGCCAAACTCGAGACCTTGCCGTTCCGTTCGCTGCTCGACGTGGGGTGCGGCGACGGGAGATTCCTCGGCGAGGTCCGCAGGCAATTCCCGAAGAAGGAATTGGTCGGAATAGACTTTTCCGAACAGGCGATCCGCTATGCCAAGGTGCTGTGTCCGGATGTTGAATTCTGTTGCGAAGATTTCCGCACCGGCTTGCTGCGGCAAAGATCGTTCGACATCATCACGCTGGTTGAAACCCTCGAGCATATTCCGCCCGATGATCTTCCCGCCTTGGTGAAGAGCCTGCACTCTTGTCTCCCGCCGGAGGGCGTTTTGCTCCTGACGGTTCCGAGCAAGAACTTTCCGGTGGCACGGAAACACTACCAACACTTTGACCTCCCATCGCTCGCGTCGGCTCTCGCACCGTTCTTCGTCATCTCCGAGCACTTCTACCTCAACCGGATATCGAAGTGGACCAACTGGCTGCAGTGCTTGCTGGTGAACAAGCTGTTCATTCTCAACCAGCGCCGCCTCTTGAACCGGATTTATCGTTGGTATGAAAAGCATCTGCTGCCGGCAAACGAACAGAACGCTCGGCGGATTTGCCTCCTGTGCCGAAAATCGGGGCGGCAACCCTTGACGGACGGCGGGCGGACAAAGTAACCTCACTCACAGGTCTCGGAGACCGCCGAGGCCACATATCCCGTTGTGGAGGACGCCCATGTTGAAGTCGCTGGGTCGCTGGATCGCTACAAATCGCGTGGTGGGGGTCATCATTATCGCACTGGCTGTCGTTGGGGCGGTGGGGTTGGTCGTGGCGCTGCACCTCAAATGGCACGAGGCGCGCAGCCTCATTTCGCTCGACGGGCACGTCAGGTGGCACGACTTCCTGATCTATGCCGCAAGCCTCACGGCGGTGATCGCCGCTCTGGGCGGATTGCTGGATTGCTACAAACGCCGCACCGTGACGCTGGAGGCCTGGTGGCCCAAGGTGCGGTCGGGACTTCTGGTGGCGAGCATTCCCGTTTGGATGTCGTGGATCGGCATCCTGCTCGAGAAGAACGGGTCGGGTGTTTACTCGAAATGGCTGAACGTGTTGAACAATCTCAGCAAGCCGGGGCGAATGATTCTCCTCGTGCTGGCCATTGGGTTCGTGGTGTGGGTCGTCGTGTTTCACGTCGTCGTGCCGGCGGTCAAGACCTTCAGCACCGAAGGCGGCGGGGAGTGAGTTGAAAGGGAACGCCGGCGGCTCGCCGGTGCTTTGACCGGTCGGACCGGTCGGACCGGTCGGAGGTGTCAGAGTATGATTTGTCCAGTCAGCCGAGTTCTGAGAGGCCGGCGTCCCAGAGCGCCGGCGGGCCGCCGGCGTTCCCTTTCGCAGTTGAAGCTTGAAACCTGAAACTTGAAGCGCAGTTTTCGATGGGTTGGCTTGAACAGTTAGCAAGTTTTCGCCTCTACAGCGGCCAGCGCTGGTCGGTTTGGTTGTGGTTCGCTCTGGGCGTTGTCGCACTGATCGTCGTGCTCTATTGGTACAACGCCACGCGTCGCATCGTCTCCGACCGCTGGCGGCATATTCTCACGGCGATTCGGATCGGCGCGCTGGTGTTCCTCGTCCTCTATCTCGTCAATCCCGTCCTGAGCTATCGCCAGCGCAAAACGATCAAAGGGTCGGTCGCGATCGCCATTGACACGTCTCTGAGCATGTCCATCGCCGATTCGGTGGGCGGCCTCAAGCGCTTCGACGCCGTGAAGCAACTGCTCACCGCCGAGCCTCATGCCCTGCTCGCCAAACTCGCCGACAAGGGCGAGGTCACGCTCTACCGCTTCGACCGCAACGCCCAGCCGCTCACGCCCGACATGTTTCGCAAGCTCGACCGCGCCGACGGCGAAGCCACCGACCTCGCGGCCGCGCTCACCCGTATCGCCAACGACGCCGCCAAAGACCGCTTCATGGCGGCCATCGTTCTCAGCGACGGGCGCTACAACGCCAAGACCGACCCGCTGACCGCGCTGGCCGGCCTGCGCATTCCGGTCCACACCATCGGGATCGGCCAGATCGAGGACTCCCGCACCCGCCGCGCCGACATCGCCCTGATCCGCGTGGACGCCAACCCGGTGGCCACGCGCGACATCGCCACGGTGGCCCGCGTGCGGTTTCAGCAGCAGGGCTTCAGCGGCGGCCTGTTTCCGATCGGGATGACCGAAGGTGCGGAAGGGGTCGCGGAGAAAACCATCTCGGCCGAAGACGTCACCCGCCAGGAGATTGAACTGCGCTTCACGCCCAAAACCGCCGGCGTTCACAACTACGAAGTCTCCGTTCCCGTGCAGCCCAACGAAGCCATCGCCGAAAACAACCGCCTGCGCTTCAGTGTGCTGGTCAACGAAACGACCTTTCGCGTCCTGTACATCGAAGGCGGCTTGCGCTGGGAATACAAGTTTCTCAAGCGCCTGCTCGAGCAAGACCCGACGCTCGAATCGCGCTGCATGGTACGCACCGGCGCCGAGCATTTCCTGACGACGGGCCGCGGCGCCGTGACGCTCAAGGAAGGCTTCCCCGCCAATCTCGACGAACTGGCCAAGTTCCGCGCCGTCATCATCGGCGATCTGCCGCGGCGGTTCTGGACCGACGCGCAACTGGACATGCTCGACAAGTGGGTCAGCGAGCGCGAGGGCGGGCTGCTCCTGCTCGGCGGGTTCGAGCTGTTTTGTTCGGGCGCCTATGCCCATTCGGCGCTGTCGAAACTCTCGCCGGCCGAGCTGACCAAATCGGCGGCCGAAGGTGCGGCCGCGGGCAAAAAGATCCTGCTCACCCCGCAGGGCCAGCGCAGCGAGATTCTCGCCGGGCTGGATCGCGCCATTGCCAAAATTGATCTCGGCCGCCACTATCCGCTGGGCAAAGTCAAAGCGGGCGCCGAGGTGCTGCTCCAGAGTCCCGACGACCGGCCGTTGCTCGTTGCCCAGCGCTATGGCAAAGGCCGCGTGGCGGCGCTGGCGACCGACAGTCTGTGGCGCGGGGCGCTGGGTCCGCGACAGCCGGGCGAAAGCTCCGGGGCCGAACAACTCTGGCGCCAACTGATTCAATGGCTGGGCGGCATCAAACCCAACGAATTGGATGAGAAGGCCAAGACGCTCGTGGCCAACACCGACCGCACCTACTATGACCCCGGCCGGCCCATCGTCATCCAGGCGCGGGTCAATCGCAAGGCGCTGCCGGGCGGCAAGCCGTCGGTCGAGGCGCGCTTCACGCTCGACGGCAAGGAGGTCGGCCAGATTCCACTCCGGGCCGACGACCGCGAGATCGAGTACACCGGCTCGTTCGATCCGCCGCGCGAAGGACAGTATGAGATCGCCGTGTCGCTTCAGTCGGCCGGCAAGGTCGTCGAGAAGGTGGCGCTCAACGCGACCTCGGGCCACGCCTATCGCGAGCTCGAGGAAACCACCCTCAACGAAACGTTGCTCCGCGCGATCGCCAGCCAGACCGGCGGGCGCTACTACAGCATGGCCGACGCCGACAATGTGGCCGAGCAGATCGAGCGCGAGAAGACCGTGCGCGAAAACCGGATCGAACGCGAGTGGTTCGCCTCGCCGACGGTCTTCGTCCTCTTCCTCGCCCTCCTGTCATCCGAATGGTATTTGAGGCGACGGAAAAGCCTGATTTGAGTGCATTGCGGGCTGGCCTTGGAACGCCGGCGGCCTCGCCGGTGCCTTGACCGGTCGGACCCGTCGGACGTGTCAGAGTATGATCTGTCCAGTCAACCGAATTCTGAGAGGCCGGCGTCCCAGAGCACCGGCGAGGCCGCCGGCGTTCCTTGCCGAAATCACTTGCTCCACCAGGGGGGTTCCCTTATGCTTATGAAATAGAGGCGAGGACGTGCGTCGCCGCGTTTTGCCGAAAGGAGATTCTGATGAGCGACGACAAGACCAAGGAAGAAAAGATCAAAGCGGTCATTGAGGAGATTCGTCCATCCATCCAGA
>Ga0315282_10003425_pt1 | contig 28493 bp, 27 predicted proteins | sample YL17G07_20_MG_FD_203693 | JGI IMG/M metagenome (GOLD analysis project Ga0315282, IMG submission 203693) | Sediment microbial communities from Yellowstone Lake, YNP, Wyoming, USA - YL17G07_20 | ecosystem: Environmental > Aquatic > Freshwater > Lake > Sediment | place: USA: Wyoming | collected... | reverse complement strand
GGTGCGGGGGGAGGGAGTTTCATGGCTTTTCGAGGCCATTTTGAACCTTTTCGTTGGGAAGGTTGTGCCTTCGCCAATCTCGAACCCCTTCGGGACAGGCTCCTGAAGCTCGCGCGCTAGGTAAGCTCTGCGCCTTTGACCTGGCTTGGCAACCCCCGCACACAGCCCGAGAATACTGCAAGTATCTCATTAAGATAACGCCAAGTTGACAGAACCCGCCAGAGGGTTCTGCTGCCCTCATCGGCGTATACAAACAGCTGCTAATCAACGACACGTGAAAGAGGCAAACAGTGAGTCTTGGATGAAAGCTTGAATCATCTGATGCGAACGCTAGATTTGATTAGCTCTTGCAGTTTGGGGTTGTTCACTCCGGTATAGACGATCTTCGCATCGTTGAACACGATCTTTCCTGAAGCCTCCAGGTAGTCAAGTATGTGCTTGAAGGTTTGATACTGAATCTTGCGAGGAAGGCTTTTCCAAAGTGACGTTCTTGTCGGATAGTCTTTTGATCTCAAGATGGTCTGCTCTACCATCAGAATCGTGTCCAGCCGAGGCTCGTGGATGACAGTCATCTTGGATTGACCACTTTAGTATTGGGCCGACCGTTATATAAGTTTGTATGATTCCTTAATTGGCCGATCCAACTCAAGTTGTCTTGTACCCAAAGACCTTGTCATAGTCGGTATGAGTTTTGAGATCTATTATCAACGGGCATACGCCCAACCCCTCACACATGACGAGCGTATAGCAGGATCGAAAACCTTCCGGGTGATCATAACGATATAGGTTATTCACGCCGTAGCGTCTAGCATAGTGCTTCGGAATCCGTTTCTTTCCTATGCACTCCCCTGCAAACATATTTTCCTTCAGGACAGACTCATGTCTGCAACCCATCTGTTGAACCTATGATCAGGATCTAATCTTTTCAGAGAATCTTCAAGCTCCTTAGACAAGAACAGTTGAACCCCGCGCGAGAAGGCTTACGGGCCATATCAAGACGGAAGATGTGAGCCGTCTTAAAACCTACTGTACCACGAGGTCCTTGCCGCCCTCGCCAACCCGTCCGTGCGCCGCGAGTTAACACTCCGCGCCATGAGCTGGCAAGTTAGCCGCGCCCGCCAAAGTAGAGTAGACAGGCACTTGAGTCGACTGAGGATCAACTGGAGACTACGGTACACTCTCAATGCTTGGTTCTAAGCTAGCTCAAGGAGCGCAGATGTTTGACCGTGCCGAGGTATGTTCCATCGAGGAGGTAGAGTTCCGCGGAATCAAGGTCAACCGAAGATCTCAATACGGGACCTATCAGGGTTCGCTTCGCGCTTTGATCCTCGCCTCTTCTGTTGACTGATCTTCCTCCTAGATTGTCATTGAATGATGGAATTACCACGCATTGCTGGTTGACTAGGTCGAAGCCAAACCTCTTCTTCACTTCCTCCTTGACCGCTTTCCCTGATTTGATGTTCATGTGCTTGAATAGGGCATGTGCGAGTTCCTTTCCTTCTATCTTGGCTTTCACCCAGACCTGTCTCACCATACGGAACCCTAACTCATCGACAAATGCGACTACCGGATGGAGGTGAGCCATGACCATGGTCTCGCATCCAAGAAGCTCAGCCTTCGGCCAAGCGTGACCGTGGAGAAGCGCAATCCTGTTCCACAGAGCAAACCCGCTGGATGGATGGATCGTGACGTTAGGAGTGGTTAGGGCCTCTAGGTTTCCGTCGTGGTTGCCCGGCACCACCTGTATATCCTTGACCAACTCACCGATCTTCTGGAAGAATTCCGGCACATCTCTCCATTCTTCCATCTCAACTTTCTGCACCGCATGCTTCACGTCGCCCAAGAAGACGATTGATGTTGGGGTTGTCGCTTTGATGAGTTGAATCATCTTCTCAAGGAGCTTCGGTGTCTGGGACGGAACGTGGATCCCTTTCTGGGCGAGGGAAACCTCCCACCCTATGTGCAAGTCCGCAACCACCAGCACCCTCTCTGACCCATTCGTGAGAAGGAGCGCCGGATATGGCTCCACGGGAGTAAGGTGACTGGTCGTTGCCGTCGCGCAACCCGCCTTGATCGTCCAGATCTTCACTAGCGATCGCTGGTTGCTTAATGTTACTGAAAAGAGATTAGTACAGCGCGAGGCAGAGTTGCTGGCAGGATGCCGAGTTGGAAGCTGCAGAGAGGAAAGAGCGCCGAGCCATCGACAAGATCTGCGCAGAGATAAAGTTCTCCGGAGAAATCGACGGCCGGGCAAGGGCCAAGTTGCTCGCATACTTCGCAGGCAGGTTCGAGAACGCTCTGAACCTAGTCGAAAATGGGAAGGTCAAGAAGTACGCCTTCTCTCCCAGCGGCCGAGCAATATGGGTAGTGACGGGCAGGAAAGCAGAATATCAGGTCATCCCTGACTCCAACTTCTGCAGCTGCGACGACTACTACTTCAGAGTGGTTGATCAGAGGCGGCAGCTGTGCTACCACATTATTGCGCAGCGACTTGCTGATGTGCTGGAGAAGTATCGGCTGGAGAAGCTTCCAGACTCTGTCTACAGCAAGATTACCGAGAAATGGCACGTCAAGGAAGAAAAATAGACCACGACTGAATGAGCACAGGTTTTTAAACCCTTTACGATATTAGACGGGGCGATACGAGGCACACTGGACCATGACAGCTGACGAGTTCTATGGAGTGCTGATGCTTGGAGTGCAGCTACTCTCCTTCCTAGCATTGATACTGATCTTCGTCTACATAGCCTACGAGAGAACCACCCCAACATAGACTCTTCAAGCCTCTCTTGAAGCGCCGTTCTTCCGGTAGAGCTATTTCTATGTCTATGGAATCCGTCCTTTCCAACTCACAACTTGAGCGCTAATGGATCGATCTGAATTAGTGGATGGACAGAGGGGAAACAAAACGAAGGCGGACCCTAACCCGTAACCATAAGGTCGAAGGAGCAGTTGACTAGTTGAGCGTCTTCTCTCTTCTTCAGAAAGACATCCAGAAGCTACTCGCAAATGAGAACATCGCCGAGCCCAGCCCCATCCAAGATCTGGCAATTCCAAAAATCCTTCAAGGAAAGAACGTCCTGATCATAGCTCCCACCGGAACAGGCAAGACCTACGCCGCCATCGCACCCATCTTCGAACTACTTCTTCGAACGAGAGGCGAAGAGCCCCTAAGAGGAATCTCAATCCTATACATCACACCACTGCGAGCCCTCAACCGCGACATCTTGAGAAAGCTGGCAGAGAACGGAAAGCAACTTGACATCAAGGTTCAGGTCAGGCACGGTGACACTCCTACTCGGACCAGATCCCTGCAAGCGAAGTTTCCTCCGAACATGTTGATTACAACGCCTGAAACGCTTCAAGCAATTCTGCCTGGAAAGAGAATGCGCCAGCACCTGAAAAGCGTCAGATGGGTGGTCATAGATGAGATACATGAGCTGGCAGCGGATAAGCGCGGAGTCCAATTATCCGTGGCCTTGGAGAGGCTACGCGACCTCGCTGGGAAAGAGTTTCAGAGAGTCGGGCTCTCAGCAACCATAGGAGAAGGCCCGAAAGTCGGGCAGTTTCTTGTCGGGCAGAACCGCGAAGTCGAGATTGTCAAATCTGAGGAAGCGAGAAGGTTTGAGGCCGAAGTCGAGTACGTGAAGCCAACCGAAGAGGACTACAAGATCTCCAATAAGCTGGGGCTTCCGGCTCCATCCGTGGCAAGGATAAGAAGAATATCCGATCACATAACACAGCACAGATCGACACTCGTATTCACTAACACGCGCGAGCATGCAGAGGCTCTGGGATCGCAGATCCACGCCATCAACGAAGCCCTGCCCGCCAAGGTCCATCACGGCTCGCTGTCCAGAGAAATAAGGGAAGAAGTGGAGAAGGAGTTTCAGACCGGGAGCGTAAAGGCAGTCATATGTACATCGTCGCTGGAACTCGGTATAGACATCGGCCTGGTCGACTTCATCATCCAGTACATGTCGCCTAGAGAAGCGACACGGCTCATTCAGAGAGTCGGCAGAAGCGGACACGAAATCAAAGGCATCCCCAAAGGAGTAATAATCTCAGGATGGGCTGACGACATCCTTGAATCCTCCGCCATCATCAACCACGCAAGGCAAGAGAAACTAGAGAGAGTCAACATCCATGAAAATGCACTGGACGTTTTGGCGCATCAGATAGTAGGCATACTGCTGGATCGAGGAAGATGCCGACCAGACCAGATCCTTGAGACCGTAACACGAGCCTATCCCTACAAAGCCTTGGATCCAGAAGACTTCATGAACACTGTCAAGCAACTTGTTGATCTGCGCATATTGACACAAAGAGAAGACCTGATTCAGGCTAGATTTCCGAAAGCATTTCACTACTACTACGAGAACCTCTCCGTGATCCCGGACGTAAAACGGTTCACGGTCTTCGACTTCATCAGAAAGCGTAGAATCGGAACCCTTGACCAAGAGTTCGTCGCCCGCAGCTGCAAGGCCGGCGTAGAATTCATCATGCACGGAAGCACATGGAGAGTGATCGCTACGGATGAGGAGAAGCTCTCGGTGGAGGTTGAGCCGGCCGCACCGAGCCTCAGCGCAATTCCAAGCTGGGAAGGAGAAATCATCCCAGTAGACTACTCTGTCTCCACGCAGGTCGGCATTCTCAGAAGAAGGATCTTAGAGCAGACTTCGCAGCCATTCGATCAATCGAAGATCGCGTCAGAGCTGTTCATCAACCCCGATGCCATGGAAAGAGTCACAGACACTCTCAGATCCCATGTCAATGAATATGATCTTCCAACTGAAAGCAAGATCGTCATTGAGAAGTTCGAGAACTGCGTGGTGACGCATGCCTGTTTCGGCAACCTTGTGAACGCAACCTTAGCCACCGCACTCGGATCTCTCCTCTCATCAAGATACGGAATCAATGTAGCGACCCAGACAGACCCATACAGAATAGGGTTGATCGTTCCTTTCAAGATCAACGCGATACTCATCGCGAACGAATTGAAGAAGCTGACTCCAGACGATCTTGAGAAAATCGTTCTGAGCTCAATGGAAGGATCAGGGTTATTCGCTTGGCGACATTGGCATGTGGCCCGGCGATTCGGAGCAGTGGAGAGAAAGGCCGACTACAAGACGAATCAAGCGAAATTCTTGGTCTCAGCCTTCAAGTCCAGCCCATTAAACAAGGAAACCCGACGAGAAATCCTGCAAGAGAAATTCGACTTGGACCAAGCGAAGCTGGTCCTGCAGAGGGTCCTCAATGGAGAGATCTCCGTAGAAGTCATTGAACAGAAGGGACCGAGCTGCTCCCCTCTGGCCATGCCAATAATCGACAAGGTGATTCCTCACGACCTTCTTCGTCCCGCAGTTCCCGCCAAGGCTCTGGCCGAAATAGTCAAGGAGCGACTATTGTCCGAACTCATGAGACTTGTCTGCTTCCACAAAGCTGACTGGGAAGGACTCAGAACCGTACGAACGATTCAGGAAACTGTCCGTTGCCCGATGTGCAAATCAACTCTGATCGCCGCCACCTATCCCAGAGATGAGAACCTCATCAAGATCGTGAGAAAGAAGTTGCAGAGGAGACCTCTTTCTCCAGATGAGGAGAAGGAGTGGCGGAGGGGTTGGATGAGTGCCAGCCTGGTCCAGACTTCAGGAAGGCGCGCGATAATCGCGATGAGTGGAAGAGGGGTTGGCCCGACAACCGCAAGCCGCGTCTTGAGACGATTTTGCAGAACCGAGGAAGAATTCTATACGGAGATACTGAAGGCGGAAAGAGAATACGCTAGGACTAGGATGTTCTGGGACTAGACCGCATTATCTTGACGACACGTTGCAGACGCGTCTCACAATTAACTATGCTGAAAGGCTTTTAGTCAGACAATAGGTTGCATCAGCCAAGAAGATGTCTGAGTAATAGTGACTCTCACGACGGGACCAATGACAATATGACAGCCACGATCAAACGAACCATCTCAACCGCATTCCTTCTCCTGCTGGTCCTGCACACAAGTTGCCACTACGTATACGCATCTGAACAGACGAATCTCCTGAAGAATTCCGGCTTCGAAGAAGTTGGCACCTGGAGAACTTCTACTTCTGACTTGAACGATGTTGCTGATCCCAGAAACATGAGCAACCCTCACACCGGAAAATACTCGGCCTACACTAAAGCAACAACTATTGGTGGAGATGGATACGCCTTCGTTCACCAGAACATTTCCATCTCAATGGATCGTTCCCTAGAGTTCTCGTTCTGGCTATACGTCAAACGGCCCGACCTCCCATTCAACGGCTACATAAAGGGCTTCATAACTACAGCAAAAGGCAGATTCTTCGACATCGGGATCTGGTCAGACTTGCCGGCACCAAAACCAAACGAGTATCGCATACAAGTTAAACTTGAGCAGTACGATTCATGGTTCAGAATCACCGCAAGGCTGGGGAAATCATGGATTGATGAAGCGAAGTTTCCCGGCGACGACACGATAATCAGCGTTTCCCTAGGTATCTACAACGGGCTTGTGTACGCACTCCCCAAGAACGTTCTCCAGCTCGAGGTGTTCTTTGACGACATATTTCTAGGACCAAGCACCGTTGAAGAGGAACCCAGACTTCCTTGGCTACTGATAGCATCTACTACTATCGCAGTTAGTATGGTCACTCTGGCGTTTCTTGAGAGAAGACATCGTTCCAAACTTCCTCCCAGTAGACGCAGTGAATCTGTTTCGAGAAAGTTGTTCGAAGAATGGCTGAGAACCCCTAGGGGGGGCTGCGGCACACCCGCCGTCCCCGTAAGGCCCTTATGTAGCCAAGCAGAGAGCCTCATGACCTTTCTAGGCGGAGAACGACTGGCTATAAGCGGTCCGGGTGGGAGGGGGCTGCTTGTCTGAGGAAATACTCCGTACCATCCTGACACGACGTAGAGACCTCTCAAGGGAAACCGTACTTGATCTAGTAGCGAGGAAGAAGGCTGAGTCGGGAGGATTTCTCTCTGATCAAGGGGCAGCAATACTGGTCGCTCAGGATCTCAATATCGAGCTTGAGAGGAGTCCGCTGGCGGGAATCAAGGTGAAGAACCTAGTAAGCGGCCTGAACGATGTGACCGTCAAAGGTACAGTCAAAGAAGTCTTTCCATTGCAGGAGTTCAAGCGTCAGAACGGATCATCTGGCAAGATCCTAAGATTTGTCATGTCTGACGGAACTGGCGAAGTCGGTTGCGCGGCCTGGGATCGCCAGGCTGACAGGCTATCAAAGTTGCAACTTCAAGGCAACGAGGTCTTGATATCACACGGATACACACGCGAAGGTCTAAACAGACGTGTGGAACTCTCGATCGGTGATAGAGGCGAGATCCAGATCACGTCAGAGACTCCTGCAGCCAGCGAGGATTTCACGGATCAGTTCATCAGCATTTCAGAAGCCCTGAAGAGAGGTGGAGTCGTAAACCTTTCAGGTCTCGTGAAAAACCAGCCCAGAGTGACAGAGTTCAAGAGAGCAGACCGATCTGGCAAGGTTCTTCGAACAAAGCTCATGGATGGAACCGGGAGAATAACGCTTGTTGCTTGGAACGAGAAAGCGGACGACTTGTTGAACGTGACTGCAGGAAAAGCCATACACATATTCGACGGACAGGTCAGAACCTCAATAAACGGAATTCCAGAAGTCCATGCTGACTCCATGAGTAGAATAGATGTCTTGGAGCAGCCTCCGGCTCGACTGGCAGAACTCCGCCCCCAGACAATCAAGATCTCGCAGATCAAGGCCAACATGCGCGATGTGGATGTTCTGGCTAGGATATTGAAAGTTCAGCCGCCAATCGATGTGAAGCGGAACACTGGAGAAACCGTCCGAGTCATGCGGCTGCTACTCGGAGACGACACGGGCATTATTCAAGCCTCACTATGGGATGACAAGGCTGACCTCGCCCTGAAGGAAGGAGAAACAGTTTTCATAGAGGACGCCACGAGCAGAGAACGCCAAGGTGAAGTCTCGATAAGCCTAGGAAAGGCCGGAGCGATATCCACGATTTCCAAGTCAGAGATCAACCTTGAGCCAACCCCAAGAAAACTAGCGGAATTGCCGCCCACAGGCCCGACAATCGTGGAGGGGAGAATAGTCGGCGAGCCAGTACTTAGACAGATTCAGACATCAAAGGGTGAGACCGTAGACCTTGTTGAGATTCAACTGAGGGACAGCTCTGGGGAATGCAGAGTAGTCTTCTGGAGGGATCTGGCGAAACAAGCAGCGACATTGAAACAGGACACCAAGGTGAGGCTTTTCGGAGTTTACCCCCGTCCAGGCTTCAAGGGAGGAGTGGAGCTATCGTCCGGTCCGATAACATGTTTTGAGGCGGTTGGTGGCGCCACGCCCCCTCCTCAAGCTTTTCCACGCATTGACAAGATCAATGAATTGAAGGAGGATGTGGAAGGAACAGTCCGAGCAATCATCTTGGAGTTGTCCAGCCTCTCATACGCCTCTCCAATATGCGGGAAATGTGGAGCGAAGGTCGAGTTCAGAGATGGCGCGGTAACCTGCGAAAGATGCGGACCAACGCAGGACATCGCCCTATCTGCTACTCTCTTCCTAAGGATCGATGATGGTTCCGGTTACATTGACTCCATCGTTGAAAGTCCTGAGTCCAACGCGCTTCTTGCCCAAGACACGAAATGGATCCTCAGAAACATAGCCGAAAAGAAGGCACCAAGAATCCAGTTGACCGTAGAAACGCTGAGCCGCCTAATCGGAATGAAGGTCTTGGCACAAGGCATTCTGACAAAAGATCAAGAGAGCGGTGGAAACATCTTTAGGATCAAGAAGCTCCAAGAGATCGTATCGTAAACCCTCTATGCTCGTGGTAATGCCGCCTAGGCGGATTGCCTAGGGGACAAAGCGATCTTACCCGCCTCAAACGCCTTGAGACTCATATCCTTGAACTTCGCAGGAACATGCTCCACAATTCCCCTGACGAGCCTCTCTTCCTCAACAGGAAGCAGTTTTGTTGCCGTCAGTGCGCCCAGCAACACCATGTTCACCGCCATTGAGCTTCCCACTCCCTCTGCAATTCTAAACGCATCTAAGACGGCAACGTGTTGAGTGAAATTCTTGCATTGCTTCACAGCTTCCTCGAAAGGTGGATACTTGTGAGTGCCGGCTGAGACTGTAATCGGGACAATTGGTTTTGAGTTCATAATGATCGTCGTTTCTTGGTTGGCGAATTTCAGTGCTCGAAGGGTCTCGGTCGGTTCAAATCCCAAGATCACGTCAGCCGAGCCTTCCACTATCGTTGGCGAGTAAATTCCATGCCCCATTCTAACGTGAGACGTTACTGAACCTCCCCGCTGCGCCATTCCATGCACCTCACCTATTATGACTTCCAGCCCAGCCCTCATCGCTGCGTCACCGAGAATCTCAGTCGCGAGTATTACTCCTTGCCCGCCAACTCCCACAACTATGATGTCAACGTTTCTTGAACTCATATCTATGCACCATTCGAGCGACTGCGCAGGTTGCGTTTGTCGTTCTGTGCATCAGTTGGAAGCGATTCGGCTATGCTTCCGGCCCATATCTCCGCCGGTGCCTTGATCTGTACGCATGGCCTTCGGAAAACCACAACTGAAGGGCCTTCTTGGCGAAGGGCCTCTTGAATTGTTCGGACGGCGGTCTTGTGCTCGAACGGATCCACAACTCGGACGTACTCTATTCCGCAAGCCTTCGATACATCCTCGATCAGTATCCGCTTGGTTAGTTCTCCTGTGGCTGTCATTCCGGTTCCTGGGTGAGGCTGATGCCCAGTCATCGCCGTGGTCATGTTATCAAGCACCACATACACGAACCTGTGGTTGTTGTATGCAGCGTTGATCAGGCCTGGGATTGATCCGTGAAGAAACGTTGAGTCCCCGACCACGCCCAGCACAGGATCGTTCGTGAATCTGCTGAATCCGGCTGCCAAGCCTGCACTCGCGCCCATGCAGAGAAAGATGTCCCCCACTGACAGCGGGGGTTGAAAGCCCAGCGTGTAGCAGCCGATGTCTGTGGCGACTATGGCTTTGCCCTCAGTCGCAGCTTTGATTGCACGGAAAGAAGCGGTGTGAGGACACCCTGGGCAGAGCATAGGAGGCCTAGGCGGCGTAATCTTCGCAGCTTCTGTAGTCTTTCGAACGATATCTTCATAGTTGAACGGAAGCGATCTACCAAGGATCTTGGCCAACCCAGCCGCTACGAGTCTAACAGATAGCTCTCCATATCGCGGGAAGAATCCTTCCTTCTTTCCATGCACCGCAATTCTCCCATCAAGTTCTCCGGCGACGATTCTCACTTGATTCTCTAAGATAGGTTCCAGTTCCTCGACGACCGCAACCTCTTGGATGCTCCGCAGAAACTCCAGAATGAGTCTCGTAGGAGGCGGATTCACCACGCCTATCTTTAGCATTCGCGCGGTTGCACCAATCAACTGCAAAGCTTCAACACAGTAGTTGTAGGACACTCCTGATGTAACAAGACCGAACTCACCTGTTCCGCTGATCTTGTTGTATACGGAACGCTCGGAGATCGCTTGGGCACGATCCATCTTCTCTAAAAGAATCCTATGGCTTCCACGAGCGTTCTCGGGAACATTGACAAGCCGTTTGGGATCCCTTACGAACGTTCCAGTCTTCCTCTTCTGGATATGTCCAAAGGTCACAATGCCTCTTGTGTGACTGACACGTGTCACCATCCGCAGTATGACCGGAAGCTGCAGCTCCTCTGACATCTCGAAGGCTGAACGGGTCATCTCCAAGGCTTCTTGGGGATTCGAGGGCTCTAGGCAAGGGATGTTGGCAAGCAAGGCATAGTATCGATTGTCCTGTTCATCCTGCGAGCTGAAGCAGTCGGGATCATCAGCAGACACGACAACGAGCCCTCCTCTGACACCCGTGTAGCCAAGAGCGACCAACACATCAGAAGCAACATTCAGTCCCACCATCTTCATGGCCGTCAACGCTCTCGCGCCCGAAAGTGAAGCGCCTGCCGCCACCTCCATGGCCACCTTCTCGTTCGTTGAGTACTCCATGTAGATGCCTGCGTCATCCGCGATCTGAGCCGCCGTATCCCCTATCTCAGAGGCAGGTGTGCCAGGATAGGTGGTTACGACGTGAACGCCGGCCTCCAGAGCACCGCGCACTATGGCCTCGTTCCCAAGCAGAAGATGCTTGTCGCCAAGCTTATCCTGAAGCAAAACTCGGGGGTCACGCAACGCATACCACCCCTTCACCAACACAGGCGGTCAACAATCTAATATCGGTTCTGACAGGGCAAACATCGATGGGGTCTCATAATGGCAGTACGAGATCTTTTCTCAGCAACAACAGACAAAGATCCACCTTCGGGCTGTTCTGCTGAGCAAGCGCGCATCGAATCCTCTGAAGCTCCGCCTAACCAATGCCGCTTGCTTCGGAAGTCCTTAAGTAGATAACATTATACATCTTGTTAAGTGATCGGATTGTCAGAGAAGGCGATCTCCGTCCTTAAGGCAGTTGGTAATCCAAACAAGGCCAGAATAGTCGCTCATCTCGCTGGGCACAGCGGAGAGACCGCTGAAGATCTCGGCAGGCATCTCAGTTACCCGCTTCCGACAGTGTACAAGTACCTCAGGGAACTTGAGGCTGCGAGAATTGTCAGGAGCGAAGTCAAAGACAAGGTCAGGCTCTACTACTCAAGCGACTTCAAATTAGAAGTGTCGCCAAGAAAGCTGATGGAAATGTTCGAGGAGCAGAGCATCTTGAATCTTTACCGAAGCAGATTCGGGGAGGAGGGGATGAGACGGTTCAGTGAGGTGGCTAGGAAGGTGAAGGCGGGCAATATGACCTACAGGCAGGCGGCCTCAACCCTAGGGATAACATACTACGAATTCGTTTCGCTGATGGATGAGGCCGGCGCCATTCAATGAGCCGGAAGCTCGTGGTCGATTCATCTGTTTTCATCGCGCTGAGCAGAAGAGGAACACTTGAGCAGTATTTGAAACAGAAGAAGGATGAGGGTTACGAAGTTCTCATTCCAAGAGCCATAGCGAGGGAGCTCTTGTATGACCCGAAGAGGCTCGCGGAAGAGATTAGTGAGAAGTCGCCTGTGCTGGCAAAAAAGATCATGCAGTCGGTCGAGGCGATTGACGCAGCCATCGGTCATGGACTGATCCGCGTGGAGACAGTGAACTACAGGAAGTATTCGAGAGTGGCTGACAACGTCAGGAAGCACCTGAGCCAACTAGAAGCGATGAAAGAGCATACCGTGAAGAAAGGCGATCCCGAGATAATAGTCCTAATCATCCAACTCCATGACAAATTCAAGGAGAGAATCTCTGTCTCTACAAACGACAAGGGGCTGCTAAGGACATTACGGGCCTTCAGAAATGTGGTTGAATATGAGGTTCTAAACCATTGAGCCTGACCCCGGTTCGGAAGCGATGTAAGCCACTTTGCATCGTCGCGAAACCTTTTGTGCCAAATGGAGTCCCTTCGTGGGGTTCGTTTCAGACGGACAAGGTCCTTACCTTGATGCGTGAATCGTGCTCAGCAACCCCTTTCGGATTGTTGTCCACTCTCGGATCGACGATATGAATCTGCTAGTAGCTGCATGTGAGCATCGTCAAGAGCATAGACCATATAGGGAGCTCAGACGATTGATTTCTCGTTGAGGCCAGCAGGAGCCTCCGGGCCGGGTTCATAATGAATACATCTCTTCCAGCCACAGAACGTTGGGCTCGTCTCGGTCCCAACAATCCCAGAAGACTGATGCACGCTCTGAAGACTAGCCTGTGTCTTTCGGCATTCGTCGTGGCCCGACGTGGAGACTCAATCCTTTTGGGGCGACCATGTGAACATGACGCATGGCCTGAGAAAGGTGGTTATCCGAAATGGCAAGCCCTAGAGTTAGAGAAAGAAGGAGTCTGGTTGCTGCCCGCCACTCACTTGATTATGGAGGAGTCTCCGGATCAAGCGGCCAAGAGAATTGCCCATGAATGGGCGGGACTCGGAGGGACTCCTAGGTTTGTTATGGTTCAATCTCATCTTCGTCCCTTGAGACTCTGGAATCCGAAACTGAAAGGAAATCACTGGGACATATGCTTCGTTTACGAACTGCATCCTAAAGGTTCGGTACGTCCCAAGCCTTGGTGGTCTGAGCTACAGTTCATCCCTCTATCCAAGATCCGGGCCATCAAATTTGGACGTGGACATCGAGATGTTTTGGAAGAAGCAGGCTACTTATGAAGAATCTCTTGACAAACTCGTTTATTACAGAATCGAGGATCTCTCAAGATGATAGGCGATCCCTGCGAACAAAAGTTTTCTCCTCTCTCCTTTCAATTCCTCAAGGCCCACCCATCGATATTCCATATGCTCCCAATCCAATTTCACATCAGGCCTATCTTTCAATTCAACCAAGACAGGAACAACAATCCAATTTCCCCCTCCTCAGCACATTCGTAGATTTTGCCGGCACGAATTGAAGAAACTTGGCTTTCTTCTATTCCGCACCCTTTCTGAATCTCCTCCAGCACCTTCATACGAATAGGCTTCACTTCATCCAAGTAACCCGCAATTGTATCCCATTTTCCATGGTGAGTCCGCACCTTACTGCCCCTTTTCACCAGCAGTATCTCGCCTTTGTGGTTCACGAAGACGGTCACTACCGGCGCTGTATCTGATGTGGAGTAATCGATTCTACCATCACTGAACTTGGGCAACTTTCTTCCGAAATCCTCAATCAGTCTCAGAATCCCTGTTCATCCATGTGCTATTGCCTACTCCTTCATCCCGTTTCTAGGTGGCCTCGCCGACTATTCTGTCAATTCATTTGGTTACCAAAACGTAATGATTATGTCATGATCCGCAGAAAGTGGGATCGGGTTAGGCTGTATGGACCATATGAATAGATGGATCACTGCTCTGGTCAAGAATCTGGACGAATGTGTTGATGAGAAGACGCGAACAGAAGTCTTAGAGAATTGTGGGAGAAGCTGCATATCGCAGACCCTTGTCGAGAAGGCAAGGGAATGCAGACGTGGCTCAAAGGACGTAGATGAGGCTCTAGACAAGCTGCATAGGGTCTGGCGCCATTTTGAAAGAAAAGGAAACAGTATCGAAGTCACCTATGAACGATGCTACTGCCCACTGGTGAACAAGTACCCAGGCAATCTGCCGCGCACATGGTGTAGCTGTTCGAAGGGATGGATCAAGGAGCTCCTTGAGCCAGTCTTGGGAAAACCTGTGAACGTGTTGCTTGAGAAATCAGTCAAACAAGGAGACAGCATCTGCCGATTCAGGATTCCCTTGTGAGGCAGATTCTTCATTCGTCCATGCGAGCTTTCAAAGAGTTCACGGATCTCACGAAACGTCTGAAACATGAACTGTCCATGTTTCCTTCAGGCTCAATCGTAAACAGCCCAGAGTACCTCCAAACATTCTTGATCTTGTCTAAGGCCTCGTAGAAGTCAAAGCTCGATTGATCTAGGATCCATTTCTCTTCTTCCAATCTTCCTCGCAAGTGAACGTTGACAATGCGATCGACTATAGACTCAAAGGCATCCAATTCCTTGTAGAAGGCCGCCCATCTGAGGTCAAGCGTCAAGTAGTCAAAGATCTGGAGCAGGTCAAAGGGCGTACTACCTTTCAAGTGAGTAGGGACGTTCTCGACAGACGCCTTCACTTCAGGAAAATGCGGCGCAATGTCCAAGAGCGTTCTCCTTAGACGGGTAATGTCGAGTTCTTCTTTTCTAGTGTCCCAGAGATGAAATACGCAGATGTCTGCCCCTAACCCGCTTGTGAGGCGCAATGAATCGTAGATCAAGCGTTTTCCTTTTCCCAAATCTCGCTCCCGATCTGAACAGAGATAACTGCCAATGTCTCTGCTGGCATGAACTGACAGAATCGGCAAACCTTCACTTCTCACTAGATCCAGAATTTCTTTGAAGCTATGTTTTGGGGTCTTTGTCCAATCTGCAAGATGAGCATCTGTTAGCGGTGGATTTTCACCGTCCCATTCTGGCTCGAGCTGCAGTTCGAAGCCGTCCACAGCAGACTCTCGATGAAGTTTTCCCATCACCTCTAGAGTGCCAACGAGATCATAGTATTGCCTGTCTCCGAGTTTCGCGATAGGGGCGCTTGAAACAGAGGCTAAGTTGCGCACTATTATGTCACCGGCGCACTATGTTGTGGAGATAATCGGGGGCGAAGGCACTAAGTCCTTACTAGCTGCAGCTACGAAATGCTTTGTGCCGTGGCCGGGTCAGATCAATCATTGGCCTGATCACGTTCCAGACGTATCACACGCCTCCACGCGCCACGGCCCCTCAACTCATGCGCACGCTGCGTTAGGCGCGGGGGCAATCGTGGAAGCAAGCTTCGGCGTAAGGCGATATTGACCGAGTTCACAGGATCTTCCCAGACAGATCCGTCGGCCACTCTTGCTGGTAAATTGGTGCGTGAATCTCACCCTCCGCACCACACAATGCGAACACGTTAGATTCTTCTACGCACTGGACAGGATGAAGAGATTCACCAGAAAAGATGAACTGCAGTGACTCTGAAAGCATGTAGACAGTACGTTTGTGCGGTACTATATGGTCGAGATACATGATGCCTTAAAGGGACGGTTTTGTAACCCTCAGGTAACAGTAGCAGGTTTATAACCCTCAGAAGGTTTATCATCCTCAAACTGTTATCCAAGGGTGATAACAATGGAACCCATCCATGATGTCTGGGCGCATCTAGGTTTTAGACGCAACCCGTTAGATCCTACACCCTTAGGAATCTCGGACCAAGACAGAAAACTACTGATCGGAAGGGAGGACGAGCTCCGTCAATTCATGACTCTATCCTCAAACGTCCATGGCGTAATCATCATCGAAGGGAACATAGGCGTTGGAAAAACTAGCTTCGTCAATGCTGCACAGCATGATCTTCTGAAGAAACAGTTTCTTCCCTCCCACCAAACCATGGAAATAACCGAAGCAACCGAACCGTCAAGCCTCATTCTTTTCACTCTCTCCAATCTGATCTATTCACTTGAGAAGATCCACGGCTCAGATGCATGCACAAAGAATCCGTCACTGCGGGATGGCAAGAATCTCGTCACAAGCACCGTACAGAGTGGTTGGGGAGGGCAGATCTCAATTCTAGGGACAGGCGGAGGGATCCAAAGGCAACAGACAGTCATTCATCCACCAGCACAAGTCCTCACTACAATGATCCAAAAGTTCGATGAATGGACACAGGCAATAATTCGAAAATACTCACACAAAGCAAGCATCGTGCCGATCAACAATTTCGACAGACTCACAGACCAAGAACTCGTCGAACTGATGAATAGGTACAGGGATCTCGTCCTTCAGCGACCAAACATCCTGTGGGTTTTAATCGGCAGCATCGGTTTGTTCAACACGCTGGAAAATCAAGCGCGGAGAGTAAGCGAGATCGTCACTGGACAACCCATAATACTTCGCCCCCTGCCTCTTCGCCAAGTTCACGAAGCCATTGAGGTACGAGTCAAGAATCTTGCAGCAAAGAGTAATGCCAAACTCCCCATAGAGAAAAAGTTCATTGACATGCTCTACGAGGTCTCAGGTGGCGAGATACGATTCATCTTCAAACGTCTAACCGACATAGTATACGAGGTGGCGACTCGTCTTCCAACTGTGGAGAGCATACCCGACGACTTGGCGATGGCCGTTCTGAAGGATCTTTCAGAGAGAAGGCTGTCAGCACTTCCTCTCACCAAAGGCGACAGCACAATCCTGACAAAAATGGCCGAAGAGCCATTCCGCATAAGAGACTACAAGAGATTCAACCTTGCAAACCAGCAATCACTCTCCAAACGCGTGAAACGTCTCATGAAACTGCAATTGCTACAATCAGAAAGAATAACCGCCAGGAACGTGGTATACAAGACCGTTGCTGACGTCAACATCATCTACGGACCAAAGAAAACCTAACTCAAATCAGGAAAAACCACAAAACAGAGAACTCCAAGAACAATCACCGCGAACACAAACGCAGCAGAACAATGAACAACTCGCCAAGAGTCGAAAAATGCGGACACTGAACCACCGGCCCAATTCGCGCCAATATCTCACCAAAAAAGATCTAGCAATGCCTACTAACCCCCCAAAAACAGCGGGTTTATCCTTATGGAAAGTAGGAATTGCCGCAATCGCCTTGTGAGTTCGAGCGATTCCTCAAACTGCTCATCGTTCATACTCACTATGTTCCTGTACTGAAGTATTCGATCTAGCAGCATGGGGTTCATCGGACCGAACTTCATGAAGTAGCCAGAGAAGCTACAGGACGAGCATATCTCATTCGTGATCGGAGAGGTATGTGGCAGTTTCAGTCGTCGCTCATGGAGTTCCGAGAGTTTGTCTGCGTTTTCTTTGCTTACTTCGATCTTGACTCCCATCTCGTTCAAACCGTTGAGGATGTCGATGGAACTCTGTGTGCTCCTTTCAACCATTTCATCATCGTGGTAGACGAACGTGTCAGCGGTGGTGGTGTAGTAACTCTCGATGAGATGGCCTGAACGCTTCTCCTCGGCCACCTTCACGAGGCCGCCATCTTGAAGTTTCTTGATGTGGTGGTAGATATTCTGGGCTGTCACGCTGAGCTTCGAAGCGATCTCTCTTACGGTCAGCTCGTTGTCTCTCAGAAGGAATACGATTCCTCTTCTGGTCTCGTCTTGGAGAAGCCTGAACGCCTTTTCATCAATCGTTTTCAGTAGTTTCGATTGTGCGGGTCTTCCTGCCATGTTTAGACGCCTTGCTCTCTCTCAGTGAGAGTTTGGATACTTAAACCTCATTTGTTTCACTAGAAGAAACGCCAAGCATAGTGCGGCCAAATGCCCGTGGGAATGGGCTCAACCGTTGAGTGCGCTCTTGATCAGGCGTGTCACAGCAGAAGCGCCTCACGTAGGCATGTGATCATTTTGCACTCTTCCCAGAGATATCCTTCGGTTCTGAGCATGAGTTTCTTGAGATCGACGATTAGCGACCAGATGGTCCTCGGCGAATCAGAAGACTCAAGAGGCACTCATGGCAGGTGCAGCACGCTAGCTAGGAGATCAGGTTTGCTCTCAGCTTCGTGAGTTCTGTGCGCTCGAGCTTTGAGAGGGATCAGTACTCGCCTAGTTCCTTCTTGAATGTCTTGATCAGCTCTTTGCTCCAATTGCCCATAGCTTGTAGTTTTCCGACGAAGAATCTGAGGACCGGTGGTTCGGATACGAACTTCAGGCCTTTTACTAGTTCTCTGTGTTTGTACAGCCAGTTTATTCTGTCAATGGCATATTCAATGTGTGACATTGAGTAGACTCTTCTCGGGATCGCGATCCTCGCCAGTTCTAGGTCGGAGAAGACTTCTTTTCCATCTTTGTCTCTGTCCATTGAGATGGTTCCTCTCTCCATGCTCCTTATGCCCGAGACTAGGTAGAGCGCTGCTGCCAATGCTCCTGCCGGGTACTGAGATTGAGGAATCTGAGGTAGGAATTTCATTGCGTCTAGGTGACAGGCCAATCCGCCTGGAGGTGTAACGACCGGAATTCCCGTTTCCTCCAGTCTGTTGATGAAGTACTTTATCTGCTCCACCGAGCTGCCCGCAACGTCAGGATCGACCATCTCTCTGACTCCGACAGCCATGGCGCCGATTTCTCTCATGGACATGCCGCCGTACGTGAAGAATCCCTCGTAGACCGGAAGCCACGGCTTTATCTCGTTGAAGAGCTTCTCATTGTTGGTTGCTATCATGCCGCCTCTGACGCTTGTGTTCTTTCTTCCACTCATGTAGTAAATGTCTGGTATGCTGCACATTTCTTTGACGATTTCCGCGACAGTTTTGTTCTCATATTCTTTCTCTCGTTGCTTGATCAGGTAGGCGTTTTCGCATATCAGGCTCCCGTCCAGCACGAGGATGATGCCGTGTTCATTGCAGATCTTCCTGATCTCTCGGAAGTTCTGCATGGAGAATGGTTGTCCGCCGAGCAGGTTCGTTGTCGCTTCCATTCGGACGAAGGCTATCTTGTCTTTGCCATGTTTCTTGATGGTGTCTCTCAGCTTTTGCGGGTCCATGTTGCCTTTGAATGGATTGGTGCTCTTCGTCTTCAGCGCCTCGTCTGTGTAGATTTCTAGGCATGTGGCACCGGCGAGTTCGATGTGGGCTTTAGTGGTAGTGAAGTGGTAGTTCGTGGGGATGATGTCGCCTGACTTTGCAAGCACTTTCGGCAGCAGATGCTCTGCCGCTCTTCCTTGATGGACATTCATGACATGCTTGTATCCCAGAACATCTTCGACGGCTTGGGCGAATTCGTAGAAGGTCATGCTGCCGGCATATGCGTCGTCAACCTTCATCATGGCGGCGAATTGATTGTCGCTCATCGCGTTTACGCCGCTGTCGGTTAACATGTCAAGAAACACGTCCTTGGTCTTGAGGAGAAATGTGTTGTAGCCTGCTTCCTCCATGGCCTCAAGCCGCTTGTCCACATGCGTTAGCCAGATCTTCTGCACCATTCTGGTCTTGTGCATTTCGATAGGTATCTCTTTACCAGAAGACAATCTTATTGACATCTTACAGCTCCCGATTTCATTCATGAGCTGTTTTCATTTTAACAGTTGCGGCAAATATGTAACAAAACAATACCTAAATGTCCTAGATGATGCTTTTCTCGTGCCATGAAGGTCGCCGAGAGAGTAAGAGGCTACATAGAAAACAGACCATACATCTCTGAAGCTCTAGAAAAAAACATAGTCAACATGAGTGAACTTGGGCGCATAATCCAAAAAGACCTAAGGATCCAAAGCATCCATGCAACAAAAGCTGCGCTAAGAAGACATTCTCAGAAACTCCGGAAGGCTAGGCAGAGAAGAGAAGAAGCGGTTCTAGATCTGCTTCGAGCAAGCAAATTGATGCTCCTTGACAATCTTTCAATCGTCATAACCAGCAAGGAGCTGGAAATTGTAAACAAGATGAAGATCAAACTAACCGATCTACACTACGTCTACTTAGTCGAAAAAGCCTCGCTTAAGGAAATCACGGAAACAGCAGCGCATGACCTATGCCTTGCTCGTGAGAACTGTGCAGCGATAGTAATCAACTCCCCAGAGCGAATGGAGACAACTCCAGGAGTAGTCTCATACTTGACGTCTCTACTGTCGGGGCAGAACATCTCCTCACTGGCATTCGCGTCCTGCTACACCGAGACCACAATCGTCGTAGAAAGGAAAGACGCGCTGAAGAGCTACGAGATCCTAAGCAAGGCTGTCGGTTAGACTGCCGCACACTGTCCCAGATCGTGTCGTTCTCCGTTCCAAGACCATGAACTAGTCAAGGCAGCGTTGGACGAACTGCGAGCTCTGACAGCGCCCCATGGGCTAACGTGAGACCTCTTTCACTACGCCTTCAATCACGTCAAGTGCTGAGTCAACAAGCTCTCTTGTGATTGTCAGCGGAGGAGCTATTCGAATGGTCGACGGGCCACAGGTAATCGCGACAACTCCTCTTCTCCAGCTCTTCTGCATGATCTCACTTGCTTCATCGCTACCAGGAGCCTTTGTTTTCTTGTCCTTGACGATCTCCACGCCGATCATCAGGCCTTTTCCTCTCACATCACCGATGATTGGATATTTCTCCTGCATTTCCTTGAGCCTTGTCATCATGTGAGCACCCTGCCTCGTCGCGTTCTCCATCAATCTCTCCTTCTCAACTACATCAATGACCGCTTTCGCGGCAGAGCAAGCCAGCGGATTGCCGCCGAATGTGTTTGCGTGCGAGCCGCCTTCCCAATCCATGACCTCAGCTCTTGCGATCGTCACTCCAAGTGGGAGTCCTGCTGCGATGGATTTGGCCAGGCAGACTATGTCCGGCGTGACATTCCAATGCTCGATTGCGCAGAACTTTCCGGTCCTTCCCACACCTGCCTGGATCTCGTCATCGACGAGGAGTATGCCGTACTTGTCTGCGAGTTTCTTGAGTTTCTGGAAGTACTCGGGTGGCGGAACAACATATCCTCCTTCGCCTTGTATGGGTTCAAAGAAGAAGGCTGCAGTGTCCTCAGGGGGAACGTATTTCTTGAAGACCCACTCGTCTATGAAGTCCACACACCAATAGTCACAGTCAGGGTAGGTCAATTTGTATGGGCAGCGATAGCAGTAGGGATATGGAACATGGATGACGCCGGGCATCAGCGGGGAGAAGTACTTCTTCTGAACGGGCTTGCTGGCTGTTAGGCTTAAGGAGCCTATGAGTCGTCCATGGAACGCGCCGATGAAGGCAAGAAACAGCTGTTTCCTTGTGTGCCATTTCGAAACTTTGATAGCCGCTTCAATCGATTCAGCCCCACTGTTCGAGTAGAATATCTTCTTCGGAAAGCTTCCTGGAGTCATCTTCTCCAGCTTCTCTCCCAAATCGACTAGGTGCTCGTAGTAGAAATCTGTCCAAGAGTAGTGAAGGAACTTCTCGGACTGACGCTTTATGGCTTCTATTACTAGAGGATGACAATGCCCAACATTGAGACACAGTACTCCTGAGTTGAAGTCTATGTACTCGTTTCCGTCCACATCCTTCACAATGCAGTCTTTTCCTGATTCGATGACGAGTGGGTAGAATCGAACCATTGATCCTGAGATAAGTCTCTCGTCCCTTTTCAGAAGAGCCCGGGCTTTCGGGCCGGGGGGCGTAACCAGAATTCTCGGATACATCGCCTCAGGCAACCGACAATACACCTTTTTGGGGGTTTGCCGTTGCCGTTGTAAAAGCCTTCCGGCGAGAGAAATTCCCTATTCTTTTCTGAGAGCGATCTCTATTGTGGATATGCTGGCTCTTGTTCCATCGGGCCTCGTGATGTCTTCAGATCCGATGCTGATGTCTCTCACCAAGAGATTCTTCTGAAATCTCTTCAACTTCTCCACGATCTCCACCGCGTTGTTGATCGACTGTCCTCTTGCCCTAAGCACAATCTCTTCCCTACCCGAATTGAAGAGCGTGACGCACGCAACAACATAGTTCATAACAGGTTTCTTGCCGACGCGCACCAGATTCTCCTGTCCTGCCGCCATTTTCTATCATACCTCGAATAAAGGAAACTTAAGGGCAGATCTTTGCTTGATTAACCTTGTTATAGTACTCCCAAGTTTCGTCGACGTTGAGCTGGATTTGAGCCATTTCCTGTGAGGTCAGATGCCTGAACCGCCCCTGTTTCTCAAGATAATCTTTGACTGGTTTTCTTCTCGTCTTCTCCAAGAATGGTCGACTTGGAGTGGAGATGGAGAACACACCGTTCTCTATTTCGAAGAGAGCCCAAGAACCCGTCTGGATTGCGAGCCTACCCAGCTCAACCGACATAGCAGGGTCAGTCCTCCAACCCGGGGGGCACGGAATCAAGATATGAAGATACCTAGGGCCTCGGATTCTCTTGGCTTTCTGAAATTTCTCGATGAAGTCTGTTGGAAATGAGGGGGAAAGTGTAGCAATATAGGGAATCTTGTGCGCCGCCATTATGAATGGCATGTTTTTCTTCGGCTCAGTCTTCCCTTGCGGCGTGGTCGTTGTCCATGCTCCCAAAGGGGTCGAGCCGCTTCTCTGCATACCCGTGTTTCCGTATGCCTCATTATCGTAGCACACATAGATGAAGTCGGTTCCCCTTTCTGCTGCGCCACTCAGAGCCTGAATGCCAATGTCCACGGTTCCTCCGTCGCCGGCCCACCCAACCACCGTAATGCCGTCGATTCCTTGGGCCTTCAGCCCTGCAACGACTCCTGACGCCGCGGCGCCCGTAGTGGCGAATGCTATGTTGAGGACAGGGATCTTCAACGAGGTGTGGGGAAAAACACCTTGAATCACGCTTGTGCAGCAAGCTGGAACAACGAGAATCGTTCTGCTTCCTAATGCTTTGAGTGCCAGCTTTACGGATAGATTTGTGACGCATCCTGCGCATGAAGCATTTCCCGGCAGGATGAGTTCCTCTTTTGTCAGTTCCTTAAGAGTGACCATCTTCTCATCTCCTCAATCCATACCAAGTGACTCTTTGATCGATTCGCCCCTCCTTCGCACATTTCGCAGCCTGCAGAGCCATGGACTCAATGTCCTTCTCAGTGACGTCTCGTCCCCCGATCCCCGCTATGAAGTTCATTGCTAACGGTCTATCTTCAAGGTCGTAGAGGGCGCTTTGCACTTCCGTGAATAGTTGGCCTTCCATGCCGAAGCTTATGGCCCTGTCAATCACTGCAACTGCGTCAACTTTGCTGCAGATCCTTTTCACTTCATCAACAGGGAAAGGTCTGAACGCTCGAACCCTCACCGAGCCTACCTTGTGTCCAGTCTCTCTCAGATTCTGTACCGCAACCTTGGCCTCACTTCCGATTGTTCCCATCGATACTACAATAGTTTCCGCGTCGTTGCATGCATATTCATCCAGAAGCCCCCCATGACACGGTAATCTGAACTTGTCTGCGTACTCTCTATCGACAAGTGGAATGAGTTCTCTCGCGTTGTCCATTGCCTCCTGCATCAGATATCTTAGCTCCATGTAGTAGTCTGAGGATGCAAGAGTCGAATGGCCCATGGGATTCTCCACATCCAACTTCCAGCCAGGCCTGTAAGAAGGTAGAAAGGAGTCCAACGCCTCTTGATCTGGGACGGTGAATGGCATACTGGTGTGGGAGAGAACGAATCCCTCGAAACATATCATGACTGGCAGGAGAACTTTCGCGTCCTCACAGATCCTGTAAGCCTGAATTATCGTGTCAAAGATCTCCTGATGTGATGAGCAATAAAACTGAAGCCACCCCGTGTCTCTCTGAGAAAGCGAGTCTCCCAAATCGGGCAGTATGTTCCAAGGCGGCCCCATGGCCCGATTGACCACGGCCATGACGACAGGCAACCTAGCACCGCTTGCCCAATGAAGCATCTCATGCATATACGCTAGGCCGTGGGACGAGGTCGCTGTGAAGGTTCTGGCACCCGAGGCAGAGGCTCCTATAGAAGCAGCCATCGCGCTGTGCTCCGACTCGACGCAAATGTACTGACTTTTCATCTTGCCAGAACTGATGAGATCCGCAATTATCTCAACGATCGCTGTCTGCGGGGTTATTGGATATGCAGCTACGACCTGAGCTCTCGCAGCTTGAGCCGCCAGGCCTGCCACGTGGCTTCCGGTCTCAACAAAAGTGCGCGCCACTCTAGTCTTCCTCCCGTTTCATTGTCATAGCCTTGGTCCGGCATTCGAAAGCGCATACACCGCAGCCTTTGCAGTAATCATAATCTATGGCCGGATAGTCCTCAGCGTCGCGACTAATCACTGCCTCTGGACAGTAGATCCAGCAAAGCAGACACTTCGTGCACTTCGTCTTGTCAAAGACAGGTCGAACGGTTCTCCAAAAACCAGTCTTCCCAGCGCTCCCCTTGGTTGGTGCTGAAAGGCAAGTCAACGGTATCTCTCGGATCGACTTCAGGGCCTTGTGGCTGCCCAACTCAGATGATCTCCCAAGGACGCGTGATAGTCTAAGCTGGCAAAGATAACCTTTCTGAGAAACGGATTGCAACGCGCATACGACTGCGTCATCGTACTCTGGAAGGCTCGATCAATCGATTGACAGTTCAAGAGAATTCAGTCACTCGATCATAGCCGAGTCTGACGGCTTGGGAATTGAGTTCTCCCACCTTTCCAGGCCATTCTTGTCGGACCACTTCTTCGGTAGATTCAAGCTTCACTTCCCCCGTGCACTTCGAGAAGGCTCCTAGCATGGCCGTGTTGACTACGGGCTGCCCCGCCACAACCAGATTCAGTTCCAAAGCTATACCGGTGGCGTCCACAAGGTACGCTTTGTTTCCTTCTTTCCCAAACGATTCAGGGAGCTTCGGTTTCTCCGTTGAATTGATCAACAATCTTCCTCCGCGTTTCAGTCCATCCGTCACGCTCAGAGCCTCGAGAAGCGAATGGTCGAGAACCACGACGTAGTCCGGTTCGTATACTTTGCTTCGTATGAGTATCTCTTGATCGCTGATCCTTGAGAACGCCTCGACGGGGGCCCCTCTCCGTTCGGCTCCGAAGAAAGCCATCGCCTGAGGCCACTTTCCTTCCAAGAAGGCGGCTTTTGCCGTCAGCTGTGCGAGAATTACTGCGCCCTGTCCTCCTCTGCCGTGGAATCGAATCTCCTTAAGGAATTTCTCCACGCACCTAGCTGGCTACGGAATCAGCAGTTGCGAATATAAGTCTAGAACCTAGAGAAGCTGTCCGAGAAGAGCCGGCCTATCATGTTGAGCAGAAGCGTTCAACTATACGATCAACCCTGCCCTACCTGCCGAAAGAACTCTCTGACGCTTACTGAGTTGACGGAGAACGTTGACTATTTTGGGCCTGTAATCATTACTTCGATAACCTGTTCATCGTGTGGGTACAAGGACGCAGACGTGTACTTGGTGTCTGTGGGGGAACCGAGCGTGATTCGCGCCCGAATCACTTCCACAAAAGACTTGGCTATGAAGGTGGTCAGGTCAAGTTCCGCAGGGATCAGAGTGCTCAAGCTCGGAGTCTCAATCAGTCCGGGTCCTGCCGCTGAAGGGTTCATAACAAATGTTGAAGGCGTTCTCGATAGGATGCAACAGATTCTTGAAGGAATTCTTCCGAGTCTTTCATCAAAACGGAAGGAACGGGCGCGAAAGGTTCTGGCGAATTTGAAAGAAGCTCGGCAAGGAAAGCTTAGCTTTGTGCTAGAGCTGAGAGATCCTTCCGGCCACAGCGGGATCGCCGGAAGCGATATGACGAAGATCAAAAGAAGGCCTCTATCAAAGAAGGAGCTTGAGAACCTAAGGGAATGGCCAGTGGATGCCCAACAGTTCCCGGCGTCCACACAACTTTGATGTGACTGTCTGGAGAGAGACTTCTTGTTCGGTGTGAAGGTTGGCTGGCAGAGCGGCGTCGTAATCGCCACAAAGCAGAACAGAGTCATTCTTGATCCTGTGAGCGGCAGACGGGTGGGAAGGAATGCTCGCATCTTCATAACTCATGCTCATGCTGACCACACCTATGGGTTGCGAGCCAACGCGAAGAAATATGCAACACCTCAGACGATCGCGATTTATGAGAAACTGAATGCAAAACGGCTCGACAACATAGTTCCACTTCAGATCAACAAGTCGGTCAAGGTTGGAGACATTGAAGTGACCGCGATTCACGCAGGTCACATGCTGGGTTCAGCGCAGTTCCTTGTCACTACACCGGAGAAGGCCGTGCTCTACACAGGCGACATCAATTGCGTTGACACCTTGACTACTGAAGCAGCGCAGGCAGTTGAATGTGATGAATTGATCATGGAAGCAACCTATGGAGACCCATTCTACGTGTTTCCGAGTCGCCACAAGATCTATGCAAGGATCGTGGAGTGGGCGACTGCTCAAGCAAGAAAAGGTCGGTCGCCTGTCTTTCATGCATATGCGGCGGGCAAAGCCCAAGAAATCGTGAAGCTCTTCAATGTCTACACCACTTTGCCGGTCGTGGCCAATCCTTCCATATCCAGAGTCAATGAGGCCCACGCGAACTTTGGAGTGAAGTTGGATTATCTGGACGTGTCAAGCCGGAAGATGTCTGAAGTCTTGGACGGGGTCCATGTCCTAGTCACAACTACTAGAGACGAACCCGTTGTAGCTGAAAGATCAATCCGCGCCGTAGCCACTGGTTGGGCTCTGAAGATGCGCTCAAGGAACTTTCCTTCATTCCCGCTCAGTAGTCACGCAGATTTCAGACAGCTGGCAAACTATGTGAAGGCTACGCGAGCCAAGAGGGTCTATCTGTACACTGGTTTCACTGATGTTTTCTCTGAATTTCTGGTGAGGAAGTTCGGAGTGGACTCGAAGCCTCTGCCTGCTCTGGCTCAAACTGAGCTAGGGGATTTCTAAGCGTCTGTGCCGGACTGGAAGCACCTAGAATCGCCAGCCAAGTCAATACCCTACCACGCTAAGAACAGAGAGCGCTGAGCACGTGTTCAAGGAAAGGCGTAGGCTCAGGACGGTTTGAACATGTAGAAAATGAATATGCTCGCGGCAATCAATCCCACGACCATGACCATTACCGCCTCTGGGCGTAGCTTGATTCCGGGCGTCTCCTCCTCGAAGAATCGAAGCAGCCCAGCGCTGGCCGCAGGCATCGGAGCCTCGCCGCTCCTCCTTTTTTCTCTGCTCAACTTCACTCACTCAGATGCTGAGATTTGTATGGCTACCTAAAAGTCTTGTCTGTATGGGCGCCAGTACGTCGCGCATCCTGCGTCACGAAGAACAGGGTATCTTATCAGCGCTGAAACATGAATTCCGAGAAAAGAGACGAAGATATGGTGGTCTGTAGCCTCTTCACCTGGTCTCTTCCGATCTGTTTGGTCATCTAGCGGATCTTGATGTATTCGTAGGCGTCGCGCGCTGTATCGAACGCAAAACGGATCTTCTGGAAGCTCTGTCTGAACTCCAAGACATCCTTCCGAACTTTCTCCGGGGGTTCCTTGTTGACTACCACTCGCGTAATGAGGTCGGCGATTTCTTTCATCTCGTTTTCTCTCATTCCGAGCCTCGTGCATTCAGAGGTGCCGCACCTGATTCCGCCAGGGGCCTCAAAGTGTCTACCGAACTTTAGGTCGTAAGGCAATAGGTTCCGGTTGAGAATTATGTTTGCTTGTTCGAGGTTCTTTTCAATGGTTCTGCCGTCACCGTATTTCGTGATGTCGATTATGAGGACATGGGATTGCGTGAATCCCTTCTTCTCGCCAAGGACTTTGAATCCCTTCTCATAGAGAGCTTGGCCAAGCGCCTTAGCGTTCTTTATGATCTGTTGACTGTACTCCTTTCCGAATGCAAGCATCTCAGCCAGCGCGACAGCCTTGCCTGCCACGGTATGAAGGTGATGATTGCTTACGCAGCCGGGAAAGGTGGCTTTCTTGATCTTGTCTGCGAATCTTTCCCATGAGATGACCATGCCTCCTTGAGGCCCTGGAAGAGTCTTGTGAGTACTTAGTGTGACTGCATCTGCTCCTTCTCTCAGGGGGTCCTGGAAATGGCCAGCTGCTATGAGGCCGCTGACATGGGCAGAGTCGTAGCATACTGTTGCACCGACATTGTGGAACGCGTCCGCAAGATCTTTGACCGGATGGGGGAACGGGAAGACCGAGGCTCCAAACATCGCAATCTTTGGCGGGTTACTCTCCTCCTTTACCATCTTCTCAAGCTTAGCCTTGGTCTTGTCGACATCGATGTTCATCTCCTCAACATTGAAGGGGAAGTATTCGACCTTCAGACCGCGAACGGCTCCAGCAGTTCCGCCCAACTCCAGCTTGCCTGTGCTTATGTGGCCCCCGTTCGGTATGGCAAGTGACATCAGCCTGTCACCTGGACTTGCGAAGGCGGTGTAGACTGCAAGGTTGGCGCAGACCCCTGAGACAGGACGCACATCAACGAATTCGGCGCGAAAGAGTCTCTTCGCGAGGTCTATGCATAGGAGTTC
>Ga0315282_10003424_pt1 | contig 28494 bp, 27 predicted proteins | sample YL17G07_20_MG_FD_203693 | JGI IMG/M metagenome (GOLD analysis project Ga0315282, IMG submission 203693) | Sediment microbial communities from Yellowstone Lake, YNP, Wyoming, USA - YL17G07_20 | ecosystem: Environmental > Aquatic > Freshwater > Lake > Sediment | place: USA: Wyoming | collected... | reverse complement strand
CATTAGACAAAAACTTTTTCGAACCATCAATTAACGAGCATTTCTGTATGCACAAACTATTAATGGAAATAAATCAAACTATTGAGAATAAAACTCTTAAATGATAAAGCGCTCTGGAAAACAGCAGAGGGGCTGTCGGCTAGCTTGGTCTAGGCTTGTAGACTTGGGCTCTATAGACCCCGGTTCAAATCCGGGCAGCCCCACCACTCCAGAACTGAATGAGTAGTATTTCCTCAAACATTCCCTTTTTTTGTAAATTGGTCGAAGCATGTGAATGTTTTCTTTGTTTTTCAGTCGTGCGCGTAGGTATCTCCTGGCAAAGCGATGAAGGTGCTTGATGGAGTTAAGGCAGCTATCGAAGGATAACCTTCCAATTCGCGCGCACTATTGCTCCTCGATTGAGCTTTAAGCATGAGTAACCCTACTAAACAACGGTGGCTCTGCATGAGCGTGAAGCACGCCCTCTCGAAACTTCAAAGCTATTCAGAAGAGCTTGGTCTAGACCTAACCAAACCGGAGGACAGGTTCAAATGGTTCTTGGCCTCTGTGCTTTTTGCCAAAAGAATCTCAGCCGAGACCGCCAAAGAGACTTACCTCTATTTTGAACAGGAGGAACTGACAAGCCCGGACGCCATTTGCAAGCCGGGTGGAACCGCCTAGTAGAAGTTCTAGACTCCGACGGTTACACCAGATATGACTTCTCCACAGCCGCAAACCTTCTGGGAATAGTGAAAACACTGAAAGAAAAGTACGGCGACCTCGAAAGGCTTCACACAGAATCCAGCAGTCCAAAAGACTTGGAAAGCCGCCTGCAGGAGTTCAAAGGCGTTGGCCCAGTGGGCGTAAACATATTCCTGAGAGAATTGCGGGGAATCTGGGAAAAAGCAAAACCAAACCCCTCACCCATGGCCGTCGCAACCGCACAAAAAATAGGCCTAGACCCAGAAGACGTTGAACGCTACGAATCTCAGCTTGTGCGATTAAACCTCGAGTACTGCAAGAAAAGCAGAAACTCAGAATGCCCACTTGGAAACAACTGCGCAGACAAATAGGCGCCAAGACGCTGCAGCGCGGTAGAGAAATTCAGGTCTTCCACGGCCTTTACTCGGCTTTTTCTCCTTCAAAACGAGCCCCTCGGAGCCCAGCCGCTCCAGATGGACGATGACTGTTGAACGGGCAAACTCCGAATCCCTAATCAACTCAGCAAGTGTAGAGGCTCACCTTTCCTGCTCAGAACATCAATATCTTCCTGTCAAAAAAATCCAGATACATACCAAGAAAAAAAGCTAAGACCTATTAAAATCTATTTTTGTCTGAATTACGCAACAAGCTGGCGCGCAGATTGCCAAGGGTTTAGAGTTTTGTTTGGCGTTGACTGAGCCTGATGCTGGGACGAATACGTTGAATATTAGCACTGCGGCTGTGCGGGATAGAGATGAATATGTGGTTAATGGTCAGAAAATGTTTATTTCGGGTGCTGACCGAGCAAAGGGCATGTTGCTTGTTACGCGTACGACGCCTGTGGATAAAGCGCCTAAGAGAACTATGGGTTTGAGCCTTTTTGTTGCGGATTTGCCTAACCCGTCGGTTGAGATTATTCCGATTGAGAAGCATGGGATTAATTATTCGAAGACTTTTGAGTTTATATTAGCGACCTTAGGCTTCCTAAAGAGAGCTTGTTGGGTGAATTAGACAAGGGCTGGTATCTTTTGCTGGATACGCTTAATCCAGAACGCATGAGTTTTTCTGCTGCTGCATGTGGTCTTGGGCTTTTGGCTATTAAGAAAGCGGTGGATTATGCTAAAGAGCGTAAGGTTTTTGATGCGCCTATTGGTTCGCATCAGGCGGTTCAGTTTCCGTTGGCAGAGGCTAAGGCGAAAATTGAGGTGGCTAGGCTTTTGAATTATAAGGCTGCTTTGCTTTATGATAAGGGGCAGGATTGTGGTGCTGAGGCGAATATGGCGAAGGTTGCTGCTGTGGAAGCGGGCACTAGCGCTGTTTTTCATGCGATGCAGACCTTCGGCGGATATGGCTATGCAGTGGAGTATGATGTGGAGCGGTGGTGGAGGGAAGTAAACCTGATACGGCTGGCGCCTGTCACGCATCAAGTGGCTTTAGCGTTCATCTGATAACACGTACTAGTACTACCAAAATCTTATAGCGTTGTGGTCTGAAGAAGGCTAAATATATAATCTTATCTACCCACTTATATGCTTGGCATTCTTCGCGTTTCGTTAAGAATAGTCTTATTTTGTCCGTGATAATAACCTCTTGCACATGCCTATGAATCGAAGTTCTAAGTCCAACCTATTACAGAGGGACTTAGCAATTGCAGAGCACAAAAATAACAAACATATGGTGAAGCTCTTCAATAGACAATCATTCTACCAACTTTTTTATCGGACAAAAAAGATTTCGGAGCGAGCAACAAATCTACAGTTAAACGGAGCAAAAATCTAGAGGGGTCTATCGCTACTGTTGCTAAAAATCTCCAAAAAATGACTAAATCTGGTTGGATTACTTACTAGTGGTTCAATCTATTTATAAGGGAGGGGTCTAGTCTAAGCAGAACATAAGAGAAAAGCGCTTGTTTGTTGGAAAATCTTTTTAACAATGCAACAATCAAATTAGTTCTCTACCTTAAAAAAGGTGTATAGATATTGGCTGAAATTAAGAAGATAGCTGTTTTAGGTGCCGGCTTAATGGGACATGGCATAACACAAGTAGCAGCCCAAGTCGGCAAATACGAAGTAAGCATGCGCGACATTGAACAACGCTTCATCGACAACGGCATGGACATGATACGAAGCAGCCTACGAAAATTCGTAAGCAAAAACCAAATAACAGAACAGCAAATGAACGAAACCCTAGCGCGAATCTACCCAACTCTAGACCTTAAAGAAGCAGTACACAACGCCGACCTAGTCATCGAAGCAGTACCAGAAAACCCAGAACTAAAAAAAGCCACATTCAAAGAAGTAGACACATACGCACCAGCACACGCCATAATCGCTTCAAATACGTCATCCGTAAGTATAACAGAACTCGCCTCAGCAACAAAACGCCCAGAAAAAGTCGCTGGAATGCACTTCTTTAATCCACCACAACTCATGAAGCTAATAGAAATAATCAAGGGTGCAAAAACATCAGACGAAACCATACAAACAATCCAAGACGTAGCCCACAAAATGGAGAAAGAAACAGTCCTCGTCAAAAAAGACTCACCAGGCTTTATTGTAAACCGCATACTAATCCCAGCCCTAAACGAAGCAGTAGCCCTATACTGGGAAGGCGTAGCCGACAGAGACGACATAGACAAAGCCATAAAGCTAGGATTAAACTGGCCAATGGGGCCACTAATGCTCTTGGATTACATAGGAGCAGACACAACACTGGCAATCGCAGAAGCCCTACAAAAAGAGCTAAGCGAAAAATTCCATCCACATCCAGAACTAAAACGAATGGTCAAAGCACAGCTTCTTGGAAGAAAAACTGGAAAAGGCTTTTACGATTGGACCCAAAAATAAGCGTAAGAGGCGAAAAACAAGATGGAATTCAAACACATAATTTACGAAAAAAGCGAAGGAATAGCCACAATCACCTTAAACCGCCCAGAAGCACTGAACGCCTTCAGCAAAGAAGTCATAGACGAAGTTTTGCAGGCGTTAGAAGACATTAGAAACGATGAAAATGTGCGCGTCGTCATATTAACTGGCGCTGGCGAAAAGGCATTCTCAACAGGCGCAGACATAAAAGCCATGAAAGGAATGAACGCCCTAAAAGCAAGAGAACTCTCACTAATGGGAGAGAAAATCTGCAACGCCTTAGAAAATTTGGAGAAACCCGTTATAGCAGCAATGAATGGTTATGCTTTAGGCGGCGGCTTAGAAGTGGCAATGTCATGCGACATTCGCATAGCCTCAGAAAACGCCCGCATGGGACAAACAGAAATCAACATAGGCTTCATCCCAGGCTGGGGCGGAACCCAGAGACTTACGCGTTTAATAGGTAAGACAAAAGCGAAAGAACTTGTTTTCACAGGAAAAATGATTGACGCAAAGACCGCTGAACAACTAGGTTTAGTGAACATGATTGTGCCAGCGGACAAGTTTAAAGAAACTGTGCGACAATTTGCTGCAGAACTAGCCTCAAAGGCTCCAGTAGCCCTTAAAGTTGCTAAAGCCTTAATCAACAAAGGCGCAGAAATAAGCCTAGACGCTGCCATAGCCCTAGAACGCGAAGGCTTCGGCGTAGTAGCCTCAACAGAAGACCTGCAAGAAGGCGTCTCAGCCTTCACAGAAAAACGAAAACCAACATTCAAAGGCAAATAGACAGAAACGCCAATTTTTCTTTGAAACTTTCCTCAATTTCTAGAACAAATTAAAAAAGAATAAAGCTGGAAGAGAGCTTAATAGCCGCCCATTTCTTTTTTATAGACCTCAGCGAGACCTCTTCCCCAATCATCAATAGCCTCTAACTTTCCAATGAAGAAGCGCGCGTGAGGATGGAATACCAACCCAAGAGAAGCTGAGTGAACTAGGTCTTCCGGCCGATTTACCCACACATTAAATTAGACATCGTAATGATTGATTTCCTGTCAAATTGCGGGCTTGCGCGAAATTAATCTCAAATTTTTTACTATGCTATTATGTATGACCTATTAGTACATAAATAAAAGCAAAAGACATCGCTATTACCCAAGGTCTTCTTTGTGGTCAACGATTATTTCGGTTCCGCACTTTGGGCATCTTATTAGATGTTTAAAGGTGCCAACGAGCTGCTCTGTGGTTTCCATCTGAGTGTTACATTTTCGGCAGAAGTATTTTGTCATTAGATTCCTCAATTTATGGTTTTGCGTTTGTTTATGATTTCCTTGAAAACTTCATCGGGGATTGGCGATTTTCTTTTTATGGATTCTTCCTTAACTTCTTCCAGTATCTTGTCTACGTCAACTTTGGAGGGGTCTTGCCCCATTTCTTTAAGCTTTCTGATGATTGAGTCTCGTCCACTCTTTTTTCCTAGTAACATTTCTACGCCCTTTTGTCCTACTAGGTCCCAAGTATATGGGAACATGATTAATGGCTTGTTTAGTTCCTCTAAACGTGCCCACCAGCCTGCTATGATGCCTGACTCAACTCTGAAGGCCCCGTCGCCCACAACTGGTTTATGGGGTGGCATCTGTACGCCAGAAAGCTTCTCAACAAGTTTTGACAGTTCATAAAGTTTATCATATTTTAAGCCTAATTCAATTCCATAAAGTGCCTCGAGAGCGAGTGCTACCTCAGCCAAATCTGCATTTCCCATTCTCTCGCCTATACCGTTAACGGTTGTATGGACTATTTCAGCGCCTTCGCAAACGGCTGCTAACGTGTTGGCGGTTGCTAATCCGAAGTCGTTGTGGAAGTGGGCTTCGATTGGCTTGTTTATTTGCTCCTTGGCGCGTCTGGTGAAGTAGCGGATGGCCTCAGGCGTACACACACCAAATGTATCAACGAGAACCAATGAGTCCATATGCCCTTTAGTGGCCACGTTGTTTATTATCTTGAACCACCAGTCGAGATTCGCCCTTGTCGCATCAATTGTGAAAAAGGCCACGTACAATCCGTGGTCCGCAGCATATTTAGTGGCTTCTATAGATAGGTCGATGGCTTTTTCAAGCGACCATCCATATGCGTACTTTATTATATGCTCGCTGGAGGGGATCTCCATCTCAACCCCGTCGACGTCGCATTCCAATGCCAAATCCACGTCTCTCTTCATACAACGAGCAAAGCAAAAGACCTTAGCGTTTAACCCTTCATGTGCAACGGCCTTCACAGTCTCTTTATCCTCCGTCGAAACAGCTGGCATACCAGCCTCGATCCGGTGAACGCCAACTTCATCAAGCATCCTTGCAATCTTAATCTTATCCTCTTTGTTAAACACCAAACCAGCCTGTTGCTCGCCGTCCCTTAATGTAATATCGTGAATGATCACCTTCTCCGGAATCTTAAAATTGCTCCGAACTTCGTCTAGAAAGTTTAGGTAACTTACCCACCACTTATCGGTTAACCAATTTTTTCCCATATCAGTTTCCCCATTTTGGTTTTTTATTTTTCTCTGTTTTTAAGCAATAAACTTTGCTGTTACCGAACCCAAACGGTCAAACGTAGCCCTTATGACGTCATTAGGCTTGACTTCAACTGCAGATACGAGGGATCCTGACATGATTATTTCCCCCGCTTTGAGGGCCACATCAAACTCTGAGAGCTTGTTGGCGAGCCATGCAGCAGATTGAGCTGGGTTGCCCAATACCGCGGCGCCAGCGCCTGTGGCAACTATTTCGCCGTTTTTCTCCAAAACTATGCCGACGTATCTGAGGTCGAGTTTTTGGGCTGGAAGTATTTTTCCTCCTAGTATCACTCGTGCACTTGACGCATTATCAGCTACCGTATCCTGTATCTTTATCTTCCAGTCCCTGATTCGACTGTCGATTACCTCGATTGCGGGCATCACACCCTCTGTAGCATTCAACACGGTTGCCGCGGTTATTCCGGGGCCTTTCAAGTCTTTTTTAAGAATGAAAGCGATTTCTGCCTCTACTTTAGGTTGTATTAGTTCGGAGAGGCTCATCGGCTGACCTTCAAAAACAACCATTCGGTCTAAAATATGGCCGTAGTCCGGCTCATAAACACCTAAAAGGTCTTGCATTCGCTTGCTTGTCAAGCCTATTTTTTTCCCAACGATCACTTGTCCTCTTTGTTGTTTCAGACCTACAACTTTTAACTGAATTTTGTATGCGTCTTCAATGCTTATACTTGGGTGATTATCTGTTATCGGGTCTATCGCCTTTCGGTTGTCCTCAGCTTCAATCAGTTGCCTCGCAATTTCCCCTAGTGTTTTTTCGTCAAGAGCCATACGTATACCCCTTAACCGTGCTACTTATGTTTCATTTTATTTAACCTTTTTCTTAACACGTCTGCTATATGATTTGCTAAAGTATGCTTGTCAAGTCCTCGAGAAAGCCCTTGAACAACCGCTTCTAGGGAAAGCTTCACCTCTTCTGTAGGTCCAGGTAACGCAATAATAGTGGTTTCGCCGACTCTGCCAACAGCGATTTTCACACCATCTTTAACATGCCTACCCGTGCCAATTTTATACCTCACAACGTAGGGTGTCACTGCATCTGGATCCACCTTCAATATGCCTTCAACGGTTCTATCCTTGTCTTCGGCACCGACGCCTCCAGTAATTATTATTAACCCATATCCCTTAGAGATTGCATCTAAGATGTTTGAGCCTATATAATCCTCATCGTCGTTGAGGATTCGTCCTTTAGTCACGTTATATCCATCTTTCTCAAGTTGCTCTGCTATTATTGGCGTGTTTGTATCTTTAATCATGCCTCTCTTAATCTCAAAACCTGTGGGGAATATGATCGCCCTTTTGGCTACTTTGTTCTTGATTTCGCTTATGATCTGTTTGGAACGTTCAGTAACCTCTCTCGCAACCTCTTTGTCAAGGGCAATGAAACCCAATATTCCGTCAGAGTGGATTGTCGTGTTTTCCGTGATGGCTACTCCCGGAATTTCTGAAAGCCGCTTGAGCAGCTCATCTTTCTTGCCGAAGATTTGATCAGCGTAGACCGTTTTTCGCATAACATCCAAAACTATGTGGCTTTCTCTCACGTCGGTTACAATGACTTCCTGGGGTTTTAGCTCTAAAACTTCTGCGGTGACTCGAGCTATCTCACCTAAATCAGCGTTTTTAAGTTTAATATTTTCAATCCATATTTCGGTTTTTCCCAACAAATTCAGTTCTATACTAATCACCCGGAATAGTGAACGTCAAAACTTATGTCAAGCATAGGAGCGTCAATAATTGCCCTTCCAATATCCAGCATGTCCACATCCTTCTCGCAGAGTTTAGGAATATCTTTCAGTTTGATCGAGCCTCCAAAGGCAAGCTTCACTCTTTGACGCAGCCCTTTCTTCGCTAGAATTTCCGCTACTTCTTCTAAATCAGCTATATCGCCTGTATCAACGAAAATTATATCAGCACCGTTTTCCACCGCTTTAAGAGCTTCAATTTCAATTGCACCCGTTTCCCCTTTTATCTGAACAACTTTCACTCTATCTTTAAGCTCCTTAACAATTTCCAATGCTTTCTCTATACTTCCAAAGATTCTAACATAGTTTTTGTCCAAGTATACAAACGGGTCTTTGCATATTCTTATCTCCACGCCGCCGACCACCAATGCCCTTCTAATAACATCTTTAATATGGAATGGCATTTTCTTCCAAGATCCAGAAACAATAATTACTCTGTCTCCCGAGAGCTCCACCGCTTTTCTCGCAGCTGTGGCTATCCCAGAAGGTTTAGCAATTAATCCTATCAGCATGTCCTCGCTCATTACTATTTGTTTTGGGGAGCCCTTCACCACAGCTATGATGTCTCCATTCTTAACTTTTGTTCCATCATGAATGCATGACACAATTTTCAACCCAATTTTTTTGGCCATTTTAATCATTTCGTCGATCCCTGCGATTATTCCAGTTCCATTTGCCTTGATTGAAGCGGTGACTTCAGTATGCTCTACATTTCGGAATATGATATCTCTTAAGTCTTCTTCAAATTTTGTTGATAGTTTATCTTCATTCATGGGTGTATACTCGCCTAAATGTGCAGAGCACTATGTTTCTCTAGTCATCCATGTACTCTATTCCGCGTTGTTTGCACCATTTTGGAATTAGCTCATTTTCTACCTTTCCGTCAATTCTCGGGGCCCTTTCGATTAAATATTCAGCGAGCGATTTGCTAACGTTTAATGCTTCTGGAGCACCATCGAATATGAGTATTTTATCTGTTCCAGCTATTTTTTCTGCGAAGTTTATCGCTGCATCCAGGTTTTCTGCTTTAACTGCGTGCTTCATGAATTCCACATTTTGCGGGTCTCTCTTGAATACGTTTGCTTGATCCTCGCCTACAACGATTGTTGGGATGTGTTTACCCCAGAAGACGCTAGGATAGCCTCCCCATGCATAGTTGATGACTAAAGCTTTAATTGCTGGATTTAATGGAGGTACGTCGGGTATCAGCGGTTTATCCCCCTTGTCGTATAACGCCTCGGTATACCAAGTATATCCAGGCAGGGGTTGATTAAGGTCGAAGATGTCAACACTTGCAGCGGAGAAATTAGCAAATATCATACCTGCCGCAAAAACGTATGGAATCGGACAACTACCATCGAGGATTGCGATACATTCGTCAATGCTACTTAGGAGAGTTATGATTTTCCCGTAGTATTTGAAGTTATCTTTGGTCAACCGTTTGTCTAGTGAAAATAGGTCGTTGTCAGCGTCCACGCCAATTATTCCAGCCGGGCTTGGCTTTAAGAAACAAGCAAACGCCCACTTATCTTGCACGAATCTTGATGTGAAAATCGCTCTAGCAACAAAATTTGCACCCCTCGGCCCAAGGTTATGATGATACGTAGACCTTGTCTCGATCCTCGCATAAGACATTCCAAATGGCTTAACTGCCCTGTCCACATGCCTATGAAAATGGATTTCCCTCACATCGCTGTTATGGGCGTGAATAATCCATTTTGCATCATAAGCTGCTTTAATCCCATATAGGGTTCCAATTTCTGTTTTAATTGGCACTCCCTCGTCAATTGGAGCCATACCCCTGGCGTTTTTGTTGTAATGCTCATTTAATTTATGTCTTTGAATGTGCTCATCTGACTCTCTAAATCTGAGCCCCACACCCACTCTTAATCTTATCTGACTTGTTCCTGTCCTTTTTTCTACAACGTCTTTTATTGTTCTGAGCACCTCAGCATAGGGAGCACCACCCAAAATTGTGAAACCGTGATGTGAACCTAACACGTTAACAGAATCTCCTGGTTTGATCATGCTCATATCCACCCCTTCCAAGACTTTTTCCGTGGCTTCCCGCACTGCAGTAAGTCCTTTTTCGCTAGGATATATGGAACTTGGAATGCTTGGAAATAGATCCCTTACCTTTATGGATACTATGTCTGGCAATTCACATGCCCTTTTTACAACGCTTTCCGGTAAGGGCCCATACCTAGATTTGATGGGGGGAAGCGGTTTAACGGGTTCTCTGATTTTGGCACTCATAATTTCACCTCTTTAGGCTATTTTCTTCATCACCTTATTAAGCAGCTTCTCGTCTTCCTTAAAGTAAAAGCCTAGTGAAGAGTATTTCTGCTTTATTTCCTCAGGAATCTCCCATATTGTTAGAGTTCTACCATACCACTGCCAACCTTTTTCGACAGGGGTTGGCTCTATGCCAGCTGCATAAAGCAGCCTTAGGACTGGTTGAATACATTCTGTTTTACATCCAGTTCTAACACCAATCATTCTTGAAAGTTCCTCAGGAGACTTTGCTCCTTTTAAAATAGCCGCTGAAACCTCCTCTGCCCTAGTGCCTGTGCAGAAGCAAACAATCTGTTCTGGATGGATTTTGGCTTTCTTGCATATCTCAACAATCTTTTGTTTATCAACCTTTTCGGGATCCACGAGCAGCACTTTGGGTTTTTCAAGATCCACAAACCTGACTGCGTCAAAGGGACAGCGGTCAAGGCAAGCTCCACAACCCGCACATGTGCTAGCATCAACATTGGCCAATTTTTCTACAACTTTTATTGAGAGGGTCGGGCAAACGCGAGTGCAGATCCCGCAGCCTGTACATTTATCTCTGTCCACTTTTGCGATGAAACTCACTACCTTCATAATTTTCCTCCTTGTTTTTAAAAGAAAAAGGGGTGTTAGGTTTAACAATTTCGGTGACAAATGTTTTTGTTAATATTTGCCCCTTCCCCCATCTATGTTGTATGCTTGGCCTGCTATAAAGTCAGATGCGTCGGAAACTAAGAACTTAACTAGCTCAGCGACTTCTTCAGGTTTTCCCAGCCTACCCAACGGGATTTTACTTTTTAGATATTCAGCCTGCTGCTTGTCCATTCTCTCCACAAGTTCCGTTTCGATTAGGGCTGGACAAACACAGTTAACTCTTATGCCATATCGAGCAACTTCCTCAGACAATGCCTTCGTAAACCCGATTATCCCTGCCTTTGCAGCGCAATAAGCAGTCATGTTAGCGTTTCCCTCCTTACCAGCAATTGAGGATATGTTAACAATCTTTCCACTTCTTCTATTGATCATGTGTGGAACAACAGCCTTGCAGCAGAGAAATGTCCCTTTAAGGTCAACGCGTATTATTCGATCCCAATCTTCTTCTTTCAACTCTTGAATCGGAACAGTTGACCCAACAACTCCAGCATTGTTTACAAGTATATCGATCTTTCCAAACACCTCTATGGTTTTTTTGACCATGTTATCCACATCCTCCTTGTTTGAAACGTCCGCTAAGATCACAAGGACCCTTCGTCCCATCGACTCTATTTTCCCAGCCACTTTTCTCGCCTCACCAATATTGGAGCGTGCATTCACCAAAATATCCGCCCCATCCCTAGCTAATGCCAACGCAATTGCACGGCCGATCCCGCGACTAGCCCCCGTAACTATCGCAACTTTACCGGATAAGTCAACCTTCAACAAATGCAACCCCTATTTTCAATGTCTGATGGGTATGTGTTTAGCTCGCTTATTCATTTTTCCTTTTTTGGGTTTTGGCGTAAAACTTGGATTAGGCTTATTTTGTTGAACAGTGTTATGTTTGGGTATGAAGCTGCGAAAGAGAAGTTTTCACAGGACTTTTTAGGAACGTTTTAGGCAGTTTGAGTGGTGGAAGGGTTTGCAGATTTGGTGCAGAGGATGGAAGCTGTTTGACATTCGCTTAAGAGTCTGGTCGAAGACGGTGTTAGAAACAAAACAATTCAAACCAGAAAAGCACAGATCCGGTCGAAAATCACCTGCTGCAACCTTATCCGGGCAATCAGAGGAAGCCACGGATTTTGAGCCAAAACCCTTTTTTGGGTGCTCAACCGTAAAGTATTTAAGCTATGAGATATCTATAGATATCTCATGAGAAAGATAATCTTGAATAAGGGTACACTCGTGCTTCAGGAGGATGAGATTTTAGGTTTTATCGAGAAGAGGGTCACCCGCTTCGGTACCAGCGCGAAGGTGGACTGTCCGAAGGAGCACATTGGGAAGAGAGCTTACGTTGTGGTATGCAAGGATTGACCTGCCCAAACTGTGAAAGGCTGGAGAGGCGGATTGAGGAGCTTACGTCCCAGAACTCCGTGTTGAGGGCTGAGAACGTTGAATTGAAACGCCGTCTTGCAGTCTACGAGAACGCTCACATAGCACCTTCCCAGCGTAGGTTCCCTGCCAGTCGGCGTCAAGCTCGTGGAGGCCCGCGGTACCCAGGTAGGCCGAGGGGACATGTGGGCAAGACGAGACCCAGACTGAAACCGGATGTTGTAAAGGCGCCGGGGCTGAAGGACAGGTGCGAACGGTGTGGGGCACCCCTCGGCGAACCCAGCTACGTGAATCACCGCATCGTGGAGGAGATTTCCAACCCATCCCCCAAACAGGTGATAGATTTTCTAGAGTTCAAGTGGGAATGTGAGACATGCAGATCTTACACGGTGGCAAGGCATCCAGACTGCCCTCCGGAAGGCCTCTTCGGCAAAAACGTCTATGTTCAAACAACGTTGCTGAAGTATGAGGATAGGTTGCCCCTCAGGAAGGTTCAGGCGGCTCTGAAGAGGCAGGGCCTAACCGTCACGCCATCCACAGTCCTCGAGATCCTCAGACGCGCCGCCATGTGGCTGATGCCTGAGTATGAGAGAATCCTTCAGAGGATAAGAACTGCAGATGTGGTCTACACGGATGAGACTGGATTAAAGGTTGACGGCGGTCAGTACTGGATATGGGTCTTCACAACCATGGCTGAAACCGTTGTCGCCGTCAGGAAGAGCAGAGGAAAGAAGGTATTGAAGGAGGTTCTCGGGGAGGGCTTCAAGGGCGTCATTGTCTGCGATGGTTGGAAGTTGTATCCAAACTTCACCAGCCGCATCCAGCGGTGCTGGGCTCACCTCCTGAGGGAGGCAAAATACCTCGCCGAGAGGATAGATGAAGCCAAACCCCTCTCGCAAGCACTGCATGAACTCTATCAGCGCATCAACATACCGCCAGAGGACAGGCCTCCTCCAGATGATATGGAGAATCTGGTGGAGGAGGCAAAGAACATACTGGAAAGATGGGCTAGAAGGCCTTACAAGACGAAGGATGTTAGAAGGTTCGCCGGCAAGATACAGAACGGCATCGACCACTGGTTCACCTTCCTCACCAAACCCGGCGTTGAGCCAACCAATAATAGGGCAGAACAAGCCCTCAGGGAGCATGTGATCCAGAGGAAAATCATCGGCACAATCCGCAACCAGAAGGGCACATTCATACATGAAACCATCACAACAGTTCTGGCTACATGGAAACAGCAAGGGCTAAACCCCTCAAAGATACTGCCAACCACAATAAGCCATAAATGGCAAAACAGCTAAACACGTACGAAATTTATATCTTTTATGGAAAGATTTACTCCAACTTGTAGCCCAAGATAAAATAGAATGGCTTGTTCCCCTCGTACATGATGGTATGAGAAGTGTTAAACGTGGTGGGCGCTCATGCCATGTTATGAGCGCCTTTATTTGTGGTTTGGACGTGCATAAGGACTCGACTTATGCGACTATTTTGAATGATGAAGGAAAAGTAATCAACCATGTGAGAATGAGCAATGAGAAAGTGCTTTCGTACTTGACATATTTCAAAGTCCGCAGAGTTGCAATGGAGTCTTCCACTGCGGTTGCACCGTTGTATAGGCAGTTAGCAAGCAAAGGCTTTGATGTGCTGGTTTCTCACCCTAAGAAAACCCGGTACATTGCTGAAGCGAATATTAAAAGTGACCGCGTAGACTCTAAAGCCATTGCTGAGCTGGCGAGGTTGGACGCTTTGCCTCTCGCGTATGTGCCTAACGAGGAAACTGCCATTCTGAGGGAAAAGGTGAGACGTAGAGCTTTTCTTGTTAGGCAACGCGCCAAGCTTAAAGTGAAAATCAAAAGCGTCCTCACTTACGAGGGGATCAAGCCGCCTTCTGATAATGGCTTGTTCACCTTGAAGGGTGTGGAATGGCTTCGCTCCTTGAGCTTGGAACCTGTCGATTCTTATCTCAGAATCATGAGTACGTTCAACCGAGAAATCAAGCTTCTTTCCAGGCAGCTCTTAGGCTTGGCTGAAGAGGATGAGGATGTTAAGCTTTTGATGACTATTCCGGGAATAGGATACTATTCTGCTTTGCTCGTGAAAAGCGAGATTGGAGATATAAGCAGGTTCCCATTTGGGGAGAGGCTGTGCAGTTACGCTGGCCTTGTGCCTTCTACGCGTGCTTCTGGCAAAGCGGTTAGGCATGGCGCGATCACTAAGGAGGGCAGCCGTTGGCTTCGTTGGGTGATGATTCAGGCTGCCCAGACGCACGTTCACATGTTTGACTCTACCGTAACTCGAATGTATAATAGGGTGGCTCAAAGAAGAGGGCATCAGGTTGCTTTGACCACGGCGGCTCACAAGCTACTACTGGTTTGCTATTCCGTATTGAGGAATAAGCGGCCGTATTACGATCAGGCGTAGACTTCTCCTCGCCAGCGCGCTGTCCCATTTGAGTGGACGTCCGCATGATTGAAGGGAGCCTGGATGCGACGCCATAGTGACCCCCATTGTGGTCGAATAGGTGCGTGCCCTTTCATCAAAGCAGCGAGGAGAATAACAGGATGGAACAGGAGACAGAGGAACAGGAAAGAATAAATACAGAATTCACATAGGTGCGCGCTAGGATGCTGCTAAAATGTTTAAAAATGGCCTTTATTTCTCTTTTAGGATTTTGGGGCTGTTTTGAGGCGCGTATCTGTCTTTGGTCCTCTTGCATGCCTTGACGTTCTAAGCAGGCTGGATGTTGGCTTAAGGTGTTATGGGAAAACTCTGCTTCTTACAGGATTTGTTGGAGCCCTTGGATCTGACGTCTGTCAACACTGCCAAATTTGCTATCAAACAAGTCCAAATCAAACGCGAATAGGCAAAAGAAGAATAAAAACCATTTTAGACCATTTTAGCAACGGCCTAGCGCGCGAGGCAAAGAAAAAAATCTTGAAAGAAACAGCGCTTAAAATACTTGCACTCTGAAAACCGTGTTTATCTTAACTAATGGTCCCAGCAGAACTTACGGATGACACAAGTTTTGATCTATAACTTGTAACTGCTTGGAGGAAAATTTTATAAGGCATTAGAGTAAAAAACAACAATAACATGGTTATGAAGTTATGAAGAAAGAAGATAAAGAGAAAAAGAAGGTTCCGATTGTAGAGGGCCTTTTCACATGGCCATCGAATAAGCCCCAGTTGATTGGTAGTAAATGTCCATTGTGCGGAAGCGCCCAATTTCCCAAATCTAACGTATGCAACAACCCAGATTGCGACCACAGTAAGTCGCCTGAGGAAAGCCTCTTGAGCGATGAGGGCACTCTTTATTCCTACACTGTTCACGCCTATGATCTTAGCGACCCTTTCGCTTACCACAAAGCACCATACGCAATAGGCGCCATAGAGCTTCCGGAAGGAATAAACGTAATAGCTAGGTTGACAACCGTCGAAAAGGAGAAATTAAAGATAGGCATGCGAATGAGATTTAAAGTGGACAAGCTTTATGAGGATGAAGAAAAGGTGTATTTAACATATTTCTTTCAGCCGGAGGAAGAAAAATGAGTGAAAGTGCAATTGTGAGTGCTGCAATAACAGAGTGGACAGAAGCTGGAAAGACTATACCGTCACCTATTGACAGGTTAGCTAATGTTACCATAGAAACGCTTAGAAAGGCAAAAATTAGACCAGGGGATATTGATGCTATTATAGCCAATACCACCGCTCTTCCATTTAATGAAGGTTCCTATATCACAATAAGCGCGCAACACTTTGCCCATCGACTTGCTGAGAAAATAGGTTCCCACGGGGTACGGTGCATGAATGTGTGTGCTGCATGCGCCAGTGCGGCAATATCTTTTGCCACGGCCGATGCTATGATAAAAGCTGGTATACTTAAGGCGGTGCTTGTAGTAGGAGTTGACAATTCACCCCGTGGCTTCTATTTCCAAGGTCCATCAATCTTAGACATGGATCTAGCTGTAAGTTATCCTCATAAAGTTGTTGGAATCACCAACCCCTCTTACTGGGCAATGTGGGCTAGGCGACGTGCATATGATATGGGAAAGCCTGTCAAAGACATAAAGGAGCTAATGGCTTTAGTAAAGGAGATACACAGCGGGTATGGTGCCCTTAATCCATATGCAAGGTACAAAAAGACGTTCACTGCAAAAGAAGTCTTAGATTCGCCGGTAGTTTGTGATCCGTTGCATTTATACATGATAAGCGCGGTCAGTAGCGGGGCGGGTGCAGCCATAGTCACAGACATGGAAACAGCGAAAAAAATCACGGATAAACCGGTTAAGATAGCTGCCTCAGCTGTCGGGAGCGCCGTTTATGGCGAACCATCACCACGCCTTGTCTACTTTGCCACTGCAGGAGGAAAAAAAGCAAAACAGCCCTTCATCGAATGGCGTAAGCCAATAGAAGCAGCTTATAAACAAGCAGGAATCACGGCGGAAGATATAGATATCTTAGAATGCCATGACACCAGCTGCTTCCACACGATAAACTGGATTGATCAAGTGAAAGGGTGGGAGAGAGAGGAAACAGATAAGCTGATAAAAAATAGACAAATAAGGCATGATGGCGAGTTCCCTGTTAACTTAAGCGGTGGAACATCGTCGTTCGGTGAAGCAGTGATGAGCCAAGCCCTTGTAATGGTCCATCAATTGCTGTTGCAACTACGTGGAGAGGCAGGCGAGAGGCAAGCTAAAAAAAGATTAAGAACGGGAATGTGTACCGCTTATGGAGCATACGGATCCTACGGTGTTATAATACTCGAGAAAGGATGGTAAAAGGACAAGCTGTTGAAAATAGCGCTTAAATATCTAAAAATATAACTATACGCTAACAAAGGTGAGCCCTATGGCAGAGAAAGAAAAATTGAGGCAATATAGTTGCGTTTTTTGTGTGGCACACTGTAGCCTATTTGCCAAAGTTGAAAAAGGAATGATCATGGAATTAAAGGGAGATAACATTACCGGATTTCCCTCCCACTATTGCCCTAAGCATAAGGGAAGTTTACTCGCAATAGGAGTAGGCGGAGTTTTGAGAAATAAGAATCGTCTCAAGTACCCGTTAATAAGAAAGGGGAAAAGGGGAGAAAATAAGTGGGAGCACGCATCTTGGGATGAAGCTTTAGGCATGGTAGCCGAAAAACTTTTAGAATTTAAAGAGAAATATGGCCCCGAAAGTGTAGCTCTCCTTCTTAATGAGCCTAAAGGGTTAGAGTTTGCCGTAGCCCAAAGATTCGCTACCGCATTTGGCACACCTAATGTTTTTTCTCCAGGAAACTACTGCGGCGTTCCAACCCTCAGTGCTTTCCAGTATACTTTTGGTTCTCAATTAATCCATGCTAGAACCCCCATTTACCATTATGCCCCTCGAGTCGTGATACTTTGGGGAACCAACCTGCTTCATACAGGTGGCTCTTTCAATAAATTACGCCGTAGAGATCTGCATTTCGCAATGGATAGAGGCGCAAAAGTGGTAGTAATAGACCCAATGAATATAGACTTGGATGTAACGGAACTTTCACCTGATCCTACAGCGCCTCCGCCTAGGGTGCTTAAGCGAGCTTCAGACGCTGATTATTGGCTTAAGCCTAGACCCGGCAGCGATGGAATCCTAGCTATGGGCATGATAAAGGTCATAGTAGAAGAAGAACTTTACGATAGGGATTATACAGAGAAGTGGACATTGGGCTTTGATAAGTTGCAGAAGCATGTGAAGAGCTTCACGTTAGATGATGTAGAGAAATTAACTTGGGTTTCTGTTAAGCAGATACAGGATGTTGCGGGACTTTACGCTAAGAATAAGCCTGGAATTATAGCATGGGGAAATGGCTTAGAACAAACCTCAACAGCTTTTCAGACGTGTAGAGCTATCGCTATCCTTCGCGGAATTACTGGCAACGTAAATACGCCGGATGGGGGAGAAGTTGAAAATGAACCAGCGCCAACGATGCGCCCAGGACGTTTTATGCTTGGCGGAGAGCTAAAAGAAAGACTTATGGAATTTCCTCGTTCGCCGGAGAGAACGATAGGGGGTGGGTTCAAAATAGCTCTCGGATCTGCTTATGTACCCACACAGATGCTGGTTAACAGCGTGTTAGAAGGTAAGCCATATCCTGTTAAAGCTGTAATTGCAGTCTTAACAAATCCACTTGCTTCTTATCCGGACACAGAACGAGTACGCGAAGCATTTATGAAATTAGATTTCGTCGTTGTAGCCGACGTATTTCATACCCCCACTACCGCTTTTGCCGACGTAGTTTTGCCAGCAGCTACCTTCCTAGAACACGATGATATAGGCTATTGGCCAGCATGGTTTGGAGATGTTAGAGCCTATCCAAAACTTTTAGACCCACCCGGAGAAGCACGACCGGACACTGAAATCATTAACGAGCTTGCTAAAAGAGTAGGACTGGAAAAGTTCTTCTTTAAGAACGAAAGCGAAATATTAGATTATTGGTTAAAACCAGCAAACCTCACGTACAAAGAATTCGCAGAAAGCGTAGGCGCTATTTACGCAAGGTCATTATACAATCCATTTAAGGTGATAGGTTATAAAACTCCTTCAGGCAAGGTTGAAATTTATTCTCAGCAGTTGGAAGAAATGGGTCTTAGTCCAATACCCCGCTTTGAGGAATTCGTTGAATCGTTAACCCCCTTCGAACCTACGGGAGAATATCCCCTATTGATGACAAATGGTAAAGAGGAACTCTATATCTTAACGGGATTTAGAAATCTAACTAAGCTCAACATACAAGTGAGAGATCCTATTGCACGGCTAAGTCCTGAAACTGCCAGAAAATTGGAACTAAAAGACGGAGATTGGATATATATAGAGACTAAAAAGGGAAGGGTCAGACAGAAGCTCTTAATAGATCCTCAAGTGGATCCGAGAGTGGTGCTAGCAAGCTTCGGATGGTGGGAGGAGTTCGATCTTAACCTAATTACTGACAGCAACCCTCCATACGATCCAGCCACAGGCTCCCCTCATCTAAAGGGAATCCCCTGTAAAGTGTACAAAGCTTAAACTGGTTTACGGTTCACATAAGTCTGAGGAATTGGGATGGAAAGGAAGTTGCAAGAGGAAATGAGAGAAAAAAGCGTGTGGATGTGGCCGGGGAAAGAGCTACCGGACGCTTGGGTTTCCCTAAAGAAGCATCTTCCGCCTAGGGATTACTGGCCGGAATTCATCTGGGATTTTCAGATGGTGCCAGAGCTTAGGTTTGTGCCATACAGACTTAATATGGGAGAATTTGCTGTGGATAGGAATGCAAAAAGATTTCCGGATAGAACGGCTCTGCTTTACGAGGATGAGAAGATCACGTGGGGGGAACTGGAAAAACTCGTAAATAAAACTGGTAACGCGTTAATATCGCTTGGTATAGGGTTGAATGATAGAGTAGCCATCTGTATGCCGAACCAACCAACATGGATAGTAACTGCGCTTGCGTGCTGGAAAATAGGCGCCATTGCAACCCTTATGAGCCACCTATATAAGGCTAGTACCATAGAGTTTATAGCAAACGACGCCGAGGTAAAAGTGATAGTTGCGGATTACGAAACGATAGATGAAATCTTGAAGGCTAGACCAAAATTTAAGACGGTTGAACACATAGTGGTTCTTGGTACCGATAGGGAAGGTTGCCTACGATACGAAGACATTGTAAAAAAAGAATCCACCCATCTTGAACCAGTAGAAACCACCAGATTTCAGTTCTGCAGACTCATTTACACATCAGGAACAACTGGAGTACCAAAAGGTTGCCTACGAACAGCAGATCAGATTCTGGCGTCCGCTTATTGTTTCGGGATGAAGACTCTCGGCATAACAAGAGACGATGTGATAGGGGGACACCCCTACTTCACTTTTGCATTTGGCTCCGTCAACTTCACCATGTGTCCATGGCTTCCCGGATGTGCCATGTCGATAATAAGGAAATTCACACCTGAGAAGCAATGGGAGCTTGTTGAGAAGCATAGAATAACACAGATGTACGCCGTTCCGACAGCACTTAAGGTGTTGCTTGGGGTCAAAGATCTCGAAGAGAAATACGATATACGATCCTTGAGGCTTGTTCAATCGGCAGCTGACATACTGCCAGCCGAAATCTTTAGGGAATGGAGGAGAAGGTTCTCCTTCTGCGAGTTAATTGACTCGCTAGGATCTTCTGAGCTGGATTACTGGTTGACAACATCGCCCTACTGGTCTGAAGAGAAAATCGGGTCAATAGGGTACTCAGTACCAGAAATGGGAAGCAAGGTTATCCACGAAGATGGAAGTCCATGCAAGCCGGGAGAGGTTGGGGAGCTCGTCACGAAGGGAATCTGGGGCAATCTATACTGGAAGAAACCTGAAGAGATGAAGAAAAGCGTGATAAATGGATGGAATAGGATGGGTCTGTACGCTCTGGTGGATGAAGATGGTTGCTTCTGGATTAAAGGAAGAATTGTTACACTAATTAAATATTCGGGATATAGCATTGTCGGACATGAAGTCGCAGCTTGTCTACTGGGACACCCTGCAGTTAAGGACTGCGGCGTTGTTGGGTCTCCTGACCCGCTTAGGGGACAAATCGTCAAGGCTTATGTCATTCTAAACGAAGGGTATGGACCTTCTGAAAAGCTCACGGAAGAATTACGGCAATACTGCAAGGAAAAGATAGAGTTCTACAAAGTCCCGAAAGTTATAGAATATATGAAAGACATGCCAAGGACAGTAACGGGCAAAGTAGACCTAATGGCACTTGGAAAAATGGAAGATGAAAAAGCCAAAACTTAGAAGTAGATTCTTGTGTTAACCTTGACTTCTGATATATTCAACGTATAGCTTACCCATTTAGCAAGTCTTATATATCTGTCTTATCACAAAAAGAGCGGGGAATGAAATGGTCAAAGTATACGTACCATACGAAAGTTTAGACAAAAAAACGATAGCTTCCGGTGCTACTAAAAAAGAAATTTTCCGTGACAGGTTGGAGTTGGAAATTACTGACAAAAACTTTCTTGTCAATGTGATTCCGAAAGAGCCAGCGCCTATAGCCAATTTGGAAGAGGCAACCCGAAAAGCTCTAGAAAACCCTGTGCTTGGTCCAAAATTTTCTGAACTTCTTGAACCTGACAGAAGTATCGTTATAATCACGGACAACCAATTTAGACCTACACCTACAGCCACATACTTAACTGTAATACTTGATATGCTTGAAGAAGCGAAGGTGAAAGACGCAGGTGTGGCTATCGGCGGCATGTTCGTTTCCGCTGCGGTCCCCATGAGCGACGACGACATTAAAGCTAAACTTGGTGCAGAGAACGTCAAAAGACTGAAAGAGAAAGGTTGGGAGATATGGCAAAATCAGCCTACTGACCCTGCCGCAAACAAATTTCTTGGATTTACAAAGGCTGGTACACCCGTGTGGGTTAATAAGAAGCTCGCAAGGTTTGACATAAAATTCGGGCTTCCACTAACCCAGGCTCATCCATGGGGGTATGGTGGAGGAGGCAAACTTGGTTTGGCTATGACCAGCCAAGAAACAATCGAAGTCTGCCACAATAGGAGTTTACCATTAAGCCCTGCTACTCATTACGGTGCGGTTACAGGCCCTATGAGATCAGACATCGATGACATGGCAGAACTTATAGGCTACAAGTATGCCCTCAACACGATCATGGATACGAAGGGTGATGTAATAGACCTAACTTACGGCGAACTTCCTGAATCCCACAGAGAATCCATTCGGAAATGCAACAAAATATATGCGTACGACGTACCTCAGCTCACACAGAAGAAAGCCGACATAGTGATCTGCGGAACCTTCGCCAAGAGTGATCACTTATTCTTCCACACAGGTTGGGGTGTAAATAGTGCGGACTTGATATGCAGAGAGGGAGGTACCATAATATACTGCAGTCCATGCCCGGGTTTCCGTGATTTTCCAGGTTTAGCCCTGATGGACCTAATGAAGCCATACATGCCGCCAACAGCTGAAAACTATGAAAGGCTACTTCGGGATATTTACTCGAGGAAGGTACTCATGTGGGCCGGATGCATCTGGGTTCCCATGTACGAAGTTATGCTAAGGAAACACCTAACGATCGTTACGATGAAGGAAAACCTCAAGCTAGGAGCAGAAATAGGTTTAGATGTTACAAACTCTATCCAAGATGCCTTCAAAGCAGCGTTAACAAGAAACGGCCCAGACGCTAGAGTCGCAATCCTCCCGTATGCAAGACTGCAACTCCCAACTTGGGCAGTGGAAATGTAATCAATCCAATCGGTCTATAAAAACACTAATATCCTCTTTTTCTTTGTTTGTATTTAAAGTGCATGTTTTCAAACATGCAACGTGGCTTTTCTAACACGCTTTATCCCAATTTTACTTTCTTTTTTCTTACGAAACATATACCTTTCTTTCTCTTGATAACTATGGTGGAAAATGCCTAGTGATATAGTAATAGATTGTCAACGCATGACACGAAAGAGAAAAAAGTAGGGTAGTGATAAAGCTGCGGTGGCAACTAGCTGCTACTCATATACACCTGGCGCCTTTTGACCTTTCCAGAGATAGGGTTCCAAGCCCCATCCGAATCCATAGATTATGAAGAAGACAAGCATTGTCGGGAACCAAGCGTAAGTCTGGGCTTCGAGCACCCATCGGTCTGCTCCAAAGGTTGCAACCGGAAACAATGTTGGGAAGATCCATATGAAAACCATCGTAACTATGTACGCCACAATCAACGTGAAGACCGCTGCGATTATGCCACCCCACGGTTGTTTGACCTTTCTGAAGGGCCAGTTATGCATCGGCAAGAGGAGACCTAGACCCCCAAAGCTACACCATGCGTTGAAGAAAATTTTTCCCTGATCGGTAAAGGCACCCAGACGCCAAAACGTTGACACCAAGTCGGGAGAAGCAAAATTATACCAGCCAATCTGAGACAGTAGTAACATATAGAGCGCCACGATAATCCACACGATCGTCCAAGCTACTATATTTTTCAGTGGTTGCGTCATCTTACCACACCAGTAAGCAAAAAGCTGGGCACCTAACACTACTTGAACAACGCAGAACCACCACGGAGGAATCCACTGAATACTCATAGTACCGAGCAACCACGTTAAGCCAAGATTGGTAGCAATCACTGCCAAATACTGTTTAGCAGGTGAAAGATGAGACCACCCAAAGTTTTCGCCCGTGAAGCTGAAGAAAACAATGAAAAAGTACAAACTGCCTACAACTGCTAGTATAGTGGTCGCACCAAAATACTGCGCCATCAAAAAGTAGTTAACCCATCCGATGATCCATGAAACGAAGAACATGGCAATACCACGACTATATCGTCCCTTGATGCGGGTGAATGGCCACTGGCCGGCAGCGACAAAGGAAAGGAACCACCAAGTAGAGAACAACCAGAGGAACCAGTTATCGAGGAACCAAGTTATTATGGGGCGCGCGTAAAGATATTGATCCAAGACGAAGCACCAGACAAACGCTACAAGGTATATGGCAAGCATACACTTGATGAATATTCCCGGCTGTTTGTTCCAGAACGTTTCGCTCTCTGTCATTCTGTTCGCCTTCTTTGGCGATAGCTGCTTTCATAGTAGGTGATATAAAAGATTAACGGTAGACTTGATTTGTGATAGCCCTTTCGCAACGTAGCGAGAAATAAAGGTAACTTCCCAGGGCTAACTATTTGAGGCACCATCCTGAGAGACCTCCGAAGGCGTTCAATGGAAGAAAAGTAAGCGCAGCCAGAAGATTGGCTGATAGCTGAATATTACCCCACAGCTAAATGAAACCATTCTTAGCACGCGTACGTTAGTCCAAACTCCTGCATTATTAGGGTAGGCATGGTGAAAGAATCATTCTATTCGTGTAAAGCATTAATCATCCATAGAGATTACTGTCCAATTTCTTTTGTAATGCATAGAAAAACTATGACCAATAGGCACTTTTCTTCAGGAGCTTGCTTTTAAGTTTAATGTGCTTTCTTTAAGCTTTGTATATTTTGCAAGGTATCCCCTTTAAATGTGGTACACCGGTGGCTAGATCATATGGAGGGTTAGTATCGGTAATCAAGTTAACCCAAGAGCAATGTTGGCAAGCTTCGGTCGGTGGGAGATTTCAATCTCCACGTGTGGATCTATTAAGAGCTTCTGTTTAACCCTTCCCTCTTTAGTTTCTATGTATATCCATTTTTAAGATTTTTTATTGCACGTAGCAAGCTTCCTGTTTCGTATCCTTCTAAATCCAGTGTGACGAACTTGAAGCCCAACCGTTTGAGTTCATCAGCGATCTTGTCTATTATTTCGATGTTGAAAAGCAGGGCCCTTTCATCTTTTCCCACCTCTATTCTCGCCAGCCCATTATGGTCGCGAACTCGAAGCTGTCGAACCCCACTGATTTCCTTGATCAATCGTTCTGCCTTTCCAACTCTATTAAGCCTCTCCTCCGTGATTTGCTCGCCGAAGGGGATACGTGACGCCAAACATGCCAATGCAGGTTTGTCGTGGACTGAGAGCCCTAATTTTCGGGACAATGTCCTAATCTCTTCCTTTGTAAATTCGTTTTCCGCCCATGGGCTGAAGACTTTTTCCCTTTCCTTAATGGCTTTGAAGCCGGGTCTGTGGCCGCTTAAATCGCTGAAGTTTGTGCCTTCGAAGATGACTTTGAATTCTAGCCTCTGCGCAAGATGTTGCAAACAGTCCAGTAGCTCTTTTTTACAGTAGTAACATCGGTTTTCGGGGTTTCTAATGAAGTTCTCGTTTGAAAGCTCATCGGTTTCCACGATATAGTGTTTAATACCTATTTCCTTGGCTATCCTCTTAGCTTCTTCCAGCTCCTCAGGAGGGTAAGTTGGGGACTTCGCAGTTACAGCTACAGCCCTTTCTCCTAAAACATCGTGGCATATGGCAGCGAGGGTTGAGCTGTCAACCCCTCCGGAAAAGGCGATTATCACCCCCTCTTTTCCCTTCTCTTCGATAAAGCGCCTGAGTTTTTCGCATTTTTCTTCTAGAGTTTCCATTAGGTTACCTCTTAAGGAGAACCTCTTTGGCTTTCATCTTAACTAACTCCATGATTTCCCTCAGTGGTTTATTGTTTTTCTCTGCAACTCTTTTAATGTCATCGTATTCAGGCTTTATATGGACAATTTCACCTCTACCATCTTTAGCAACTTTCACGTTGACGAATTCCTTCATATCATGTATAAGTATCTCTACCGGAACGGATTCTCGGTTGAGAACGTATCTTTCGCATGGATACACGCGAACACCAAGGGTACCTGTTTCTTCTATTAAAATTCGCGAGAGCCGTTCGGCGTCCGCTTTGTCCGCTATTACTTGGAGGATGTGGCCTGGTCTATTCTTTTTTGTAAACATGGGAATGACGCAGACATCTTTGGCGCCTTCTCGCAGTAATCTATCCATCGTATGCCCTATTACTTCTCCAGTCACATCATCAAGGTTTGTTTCCAACATGAAGACTTCGTCATTCAAAAGTTGATAATTGAGAGGTTCACCTAACGTAATTCGTAAGATGTTGGGCATTTCTGCAAAATCCTTTGTTCCAGCACCATAACCTATGGCTGTTGGCTTCATCGGTGGGTAGAAACGGATAACCTCATGGGCTAGATTGACAAGTATGGAAACTCCGGTTGGTGTTGCTAATTCAAATTCGATGGGTCCACCGATTATAGGGAAACCCTTAGATTTTAATATCTCTATAGCAGCCGGAGCTGGGCTTGAAACTGTGCCATGTGAAAACTTGAATAAGCCACCTCCCACAGCCACGGGAGTTGAATAAACTTTCATGTTGAAGACGCCCAAATCATCTGCCGCGACCGCCGTTCCAATAATGTCCGCAGGAGTGTCGGCAGATCCCGCTTCATGCAGATGAACCTCTTTGACAGTTTCACCGTGAATTTTGGCTTCAGCCTCTACCAAGGTGTTAATCGAGTTTAATGCAAAGCGCTTAGCCTCTCTCGAAAGCTTGAGGTCTTCCAAACATTTTGCAGTGGCTTTTACAAGCTCTGAACCCGATATTTCATTAACCCTTTCGGTATTTACATCAGCTTTTTTAGCGTGAAATCCCTTACGAGTGATGTCTCTAACGCTAACTTCGATGTTTTTGCACCCTTCGACGTTATCTTTGACGGCCTCCATGGCTTTTATAACTTTAACAGCGTTGGCGCCTAAATCGAGTAATGCTCCAACCATCATATCCCCAGAAACCCCCGCCGTCTGGCAGTCTATGACGAGAATTTGCCTGTCGCTTAACATTTCAATTCCCCTTTGAAAGCTTTGAATTAAAATAGTCTAGAAAAAGTAAATAAGCTTTCTTAAAAAATAGTGAAAAGAGAGTAGTAATCATAAGGGGTATAAGTTGGATATACGAAATATTTTAGGAAAACTTTTGAAGAGAGAAATATCAATTGAAGAAGCTGAAAGACTAATTAAACTCACGGCGATCGAGGAAGTAGGCGAAATAGCAAAGTTAGACATTAACAGATGTCTGCGAACGGGAGTTCCTGAAATAATCCTTGCTGAAGGAAAATCCTCAGATGATCTTTCAGAAATTGTCATCAAAGGCTTAGAGAAATCTGGTAGAGTTATACTAAGCAGGGTGAATGATGAACAACTTGAACTTATTCAAAGAAATATTCCGAACAGTGCCATCACCAAAGTAAATAAAAAAGCCCGCATGATGGTGATCAAAAAGAAAGACTTTATGTTCGAATCTTACGGCGGAAAGGTTGGAATCTTGGCGGCGGGAACTTCGGACATACCTGTCGCTGAGGAGGCACGAGTTGTAGCTGAAGAAATGGGGTGCACAGTGTTTGCGGCATACGACGTGGGGGTAGCGGCGCTACATAGGCTACTTCTTCCTCTTAAGGAAATTATTCAGAATGATGCCGACTCCCTCATAGTAGTCGCTGGGAGGGAAGGCGCCTTACCATCTGTTATAGCAGGACTAGTTGACGTTCCAGTTATAGGCGTTCCAACATCCATAGGGTATGGTTTAGGCGAGAAAGGAGTAAGCGCCTTAATGGCTATGCTGCAAGCTTGTTCTTTAGGTTTAGCTGTAGTCAACATTGACGGGGGAGTAGCTGCAGGAGCTATAGCGGCACTAATAGCCAACCGAGCCGCTAAAGCCAGGCATTCTCACAATGAAACTCGAATTTAAAAGAAAAGGTATAGGGTTGCGACGAGTTTGGGCATTTTTATACTTGTTTAATATTTCCCTTAAGAACTTGCGAGGTTAGCAGACCATTCGACCGATTTTTCGCCTGGAATTTAGGCTTGGATATGACGTCAAGATAACACGCAGATGTGCATTCTATGTTTGAATCAGCTTTTCGATGGTTTCTCTGATGAGCCTCTTCACGTCTCCCTCCGGCGCTATTTTCTATAGTGCCTCGTAGATGTCGGGGCTGAGGCACACCGGCACCAGGCGCCACTTAAACTTCTTTCCTAACAGCTCCCTAACGCGTTGTCTTGTTTCGTGGACGCTTAGCCCCTTCGCTTGGACCTGCTCGGCTAGGGCCAGTTGCTGCTTAGGATCCTTCAGCCTCATCAGGGCGTGCGCATGGTCTGGGGTGATTGTTCGATGTCGGACGACTTCCTCAGCTTCGGGTGAAGCCTAAGCAGTTTCACCCTCTGGGAGACGTAGGGTCTGCTCTTCCCCAGCCTACGGCCTATGGCAGTCAGCGAGTAACCCATCTCCTTAAGCGCCTGGTAGGCTTCAGCCTCGTCTAGTGGGTCTAAGCCATGCGCTCTGACCCGACTTGTGTTTAAAGTGGTATATTCGATAGAGCCCTTCATGTAGGATGCATGTTTATATGATTTGGCGTGGACTACATGCAGGATAGCAAGATCTCGCAAACTAGAGCGAGGGAAATGTTTGACCGGCGTGGGCGAAACTGTTAACGTGGAAGTGTTAAACCGTGGTCGCCATAGGGGAGAGGCCTCGATGGCTAAGCCCAAATCCCTAGTTTACGTGCGTTACGAGGACCACGTTCTTTACCATCAAGGAGACCCAACTGCCATGAAGCCTCAAACACGCGAATGCGTAGGCTGGCTCGTATACGAAGGAAACGACTACATAATAATATGCTGGGACAGAGACGCTGGTGCGCCAAGCGCGCGCTGGACCTCTTCTCCGAAAAAAAACAGGTACAAACCCAAACTGATTAGACAATCAACTGCAATATCGCAGCCTACAAGCGCCATTGAACATTAGTGCTCCAAATTCATACCTTATGCAAATGAGACTACAGCCATATCGATGCGTGCCTCAAATGGGCTCCGTCAACTCAAAT
>Ga0315282_10003423_pt1 | contig 28505 bp, 52 predicted proteins | sample YL17G07_20_MG_FD_203693 | JGI IMG/M metagenome (GOLD analysis project Ga0315282, IMG submission 203693) | Sediment microbial communities from Yellowstone Lake, YNP, Wyoming, USA - YL17G07_20 | ecosystem: Environmental > Aquatic > Freshwater > Lake > Sediment | place: USA: Wyoming | collected... | reverse complement strand
CCCCCTGATGTCTTAATATGTCATATACAGGGGACGGGAGTATTGTTGTGTAACTTTTTACATGGGGTTGTAACTCCGTGTGCCCACCACAAAATATATATACCACCACCTTGTACTATATGGTGTGGAATACATGACACTAAAAGGGGTGCAAGAAAGGAGGTGATATTGATGAGTGAAAGTGAAATCGATAAAGATCTTGCAGAACTCGGACGGGAAGCCAAAAAGCTGGAAGACCAGCGGTTGAAGATGGAGAGGCTCATAGCTGATAAGAAGGCAAAGGCACAGGAATATATACCCAAGATACAGGCACAAATTGCTGAACAAGACAGGATAATTGCAGAGGCAACTGCCAAGAAAGGGGCGTTGATGGGACAGTTGAAGCTGTTCGGAATTACTGTGAAGGGAACTAAGGGCGGAGCGATTGGGACGAGGGAGGGAGGACTGGCAGACAAGATGAAGAATCTTGTTATCGGTGTCGGTGTTGGACAATCCTTGACTAATGCGGATATACAGGAACATCTGGGAAGCCATAGCGGATATGTCGGGATGATCATAAAGGATTACTTGGAAAAGGGATACTTGGAAAGAACGGCACCGGGAAGCTACAAAGTGGTCGGGATTCCAGCATAGACTGGAATCTCTCTTTTTTTTGTCTTTTCTCCTTTTTTGTGGGAGAGTCGGGAAATGGGAGGGGTGGAACGAAAGATGGTAGACAAATTAGTAATTTACGAGAATAAGAATTACCGTGAAACTGAGGGGTTGTTAAACAGGAGAGATTTATACGTTGTTTTCGTTGATTGGACGACAAACGATGTGTATGTTCTTGTTGAAGGTAATGAGGTGGACTAAGGATGGCAACAGAGAAGAGGAAGGACTCTATTCGACTAAGAAAACGGAGATGGTTGGCTTTGGATAGTCATGTTATTACGGTTGCTACGGAGGGGTGGTGTGGAGATTGGACAGCTTATATTGGAGCTGTTCCCGGGAATTGTCACGAAGAAGAATGGGAAGAGGTTTTACATCACGGAGCTAAACTTCCAGAGAAGGTAGCAGAGGTTCTGTTTCCAGAGTTTGCTACGTCTTTTGCGTGGAGAGATTAAACATGGTGAAACAGTCAAGAAAGGTAAAGAAGCTGTTCAGTGAGTTGAGACCTTGTATTACTTTTCGTGATTTAATTGTAGCTAAGATGGACGGATTTGAAGTAAGGAAACACTCACCTTTCGGTTTGTCACCTAAAGAGGTTGGAAGAGTTTATTGCGTTGAAGGTTACAGTTTTCTTGTGTTAATGGACATAAACAAGTATTTCGGCTTGAGCGAAGATAAAATAATAGAAGAAAGACTGAAGATAAAGGTAACAAAAAGGAGGTGTGGCGAGAAATGATTGAACAGATGGACTTCAGTGGTCGGAAGAAACCTAGGCTAAGGGAGGTTGGTTTTGTCCAAGGTACTCCTGAGTCCGTAGCGAGCAGCGATGCTCTACCTTGTGAGATGAACTCTGGTGTTACTAGGAAACGGGGAATGGTACACGCCTACTACTTGCAACAGCAGATCCGTGTTGAAGATAATGTATCTGCCCCGTGCAATAACGGCTTTAAAACAAAGCTAGTCGTACGGGAAAAGAACAGTGTGCTGGGTTCGGTCTTACACCCTATAGCTAGGGATGGAGTCCATGCGCAAGTCTGTTCAGCACACTCGAGACTATACCTTCACCTCTCCATTCGGAGATTGGTAGAACAGGGTAGTAGTCATGATTGGCTGCTGTCTGGAAGTCGTCAGGACGGTTTCCATACGGTTTTTCCTGCTGTTATGACTACTATCCTCTATCCAATTCATTCTCTTCGGAGATTGGTAGAACAGGGTAGCAGTTGCGGATGGGTGTTTGCCTTCTCCAAGCTAATAACCTGCTGCGACTGCTATCCTCTATCATGGTGATTGATATGAGTGAACCAAGATGGTTGCGGGGCGGGGATAAGGGCAAGATACCAGAACCTTCGATGAGGAGGGGGAAGTGCCCAGTTTGTGGAGGGTTTACAGTTTGTACTGATATTTCTTCGGCTGATGGTTACTATGTAGCTTATTGCGTTGGGGGAGAGGTAAAAATAAAGGGAGTGGATGGAAAGGTTTATGTTGAAGAATGCGATTACTGGGATACGGGATTTGCGAGGCGAGTGAAATGAGTGAAGTTGAGATAGATACTACGAGGATGGACAGGAATGGGAGATTCAAGTGTCCTAAATGTGGAGAGTTGATTGATCCAGATAAAACTGGGGAGTACGAAATACTGGGAGAGGATATAAAGTTGGATAATAACGACTGGTTCAAGATTAAGCATAAATGCGGACAGGTGATTAAGATTATGGTTTGGAAGGGAGGATTCGCAGTATGAGTGATAACGCTTGCGTTGGGTGTCAAGATGCGGGGAGATGTCATTCTGAACAGATGTATATCGACTGCTCAAGAAAGATAAACTTTGAGCGTAGAAAAAGGAGGGAGCGATTAGTTGTCTGAAGTTGATAAGAAAGTCGGTGAAGTCCCTAGCTACTTAAGGCAACTGGAGGTGAGAATGTGGTAGATGGGGCGGCGTACGATAAGTTGAAGAAGGAGAGTGAAACTGTGGAGGAGTTTGTTATCTTATACAAGCCAACTACGCTGAAGGTTACACATGACAGAATAGTGCATACGTTGTCGGAGAGGGAGATGAGAGAAGTGATGAAGGGATACTTCCAAAAGGATTACTATATGGACGTGGTGAAGGATGAAGAGGGGAACTTGGTTCATATACTACATCCTATCGACTTGTCAAGATTTGCTTGGTTGCCTAGATACTTATATGTGAAGTTTGTGAAGAGTGTTTGCGAGGCACTGGGGATTCCTTTTAGACCTATGATGATGGAGTCTATAGTGCCGGTGCCGTTGACACCGAAGGCGAGGGTAGAGTTTAGACAGAAGACGATTATTGAAAAGACGGAGGCTAGAGTCGAGGAGATTAAGACGAGGGAGGGAGCTATGAAGAGGGAGATTGACGAGATTAAACAGTTCTTTGAGGGAATGAAAAAACTGAAGGAGGAAGAAAAGAAATGAGTGAAGAAGATGAGGAGAATTGGGAGTACACTAGGATTAAAGTACCGTCAATACTGATACAGATGGCGGAGAAGTTGAGCGTGCTGAAGATGGGAGAGGTAATGGTGGATTTGAAGTCACGAGCGGCGGTGATTAGGGAAGCGGTGGCGAGGGGACTGAGGGTTATGATGATTGAGAGAGCGATATTAGATGAGATAGTTGAAGAGAATGCGGCTGGGGATGCGGAAAGGATTTATTCTTCTCTTGTAATGATACCGGCGGAAGGTGCAGGTGAAACTGTCGGTAAAGGGAGAGAAGCACCTGCACACAATTCGGAGGAATTAAAAGTGGAAGAGGAAGACGTCGAAGTCGAAGAGGAAGAAGAGGAGCCGGACGAGTAATGCCAGTAAGTCCTGCGGTATTGGTTGAAGTAACAGCACCGGCTACAGTGTATCGAATGATGGTCTGGAAGTTAGGAGGGGAAGAACCCATACTAGCGGATGCGGGATTCAGTCAGTATAACTATATCGTAGTACTATTACTTGGACCGAATCCTGCTTTATTCATGGAGACTTGCTTTGGAGATGCAGAGACGGCGGCGGAAAGAGCTGGGTTCTTTAATGCGGCGGACATAGTTGCGGCGCTGAAATGGCTGTTCAATAACTTCAAACCTGAAGACGGTAATCTTCGACTAGAGCTTGCAAGAACGAGTTACGGTGAATGGAAAGTTGATAAGGTGAAAAAGGAGGTGAGTAAGTAATGAGTGCTATAGCATTTAAGCCTGAAGAGGCTAGAGAGGCGCTGAAGGAATACGATGGACAGATTATAGCGGTGGACTATGCTGAGGAACCATTCGGGATGGCAGGAGCACCGGGAATAGAAAGACGGGGAAAGGTACTATGCGTGAAGATAAAGACGGATCAGTATGATAAAGCTCAATACGAATGGTATCCACCGAGTAAGGTCAAAAAGACAAAGTGGATAGTGTTACTTGAGGCATTGACTGAAGTGGGAGCTATGAAGGATATTAAAGTGGTGGGTGCTACAGACGAAGAGAGGATGTTGAGCTTTGCGGATTGTTTGCTGGGAATGAAGTTCAAGTGGGAAGAGCGTGAGTTTGAAAGCTTGGTCAAAGCACAAGGCGGAGGAGCAAAGAAATTCAGTGTGTTGGTTCCGACAGCGTATATTGGTAAGTTGCCCATTGAAAAGGAACCGGAAGTAAGACAATCAACAATAGCGGAGAGCGTGAAGTAAATGGCATATCAAGTTGGAGTTGATGAAGAGGCAAAGAAGAAGGCAGTGAAAACTACGAAACAAGTGGATTTGACAGGGAAGCCCGTTCCAGAGAGCGAACAGAGATTATGTCCTATAATATATGCAAAGTGTATGAAGAGCAAGTGCTTATTCTTTTCTGACAAGCTTGGTGATTGCGGAGTACGGATAGCAGTATCTACGTTGATTGATATAGCAAGAGTGAACAGAGGTATTTATCCATGAGTACCGAAAGCCAAAAAACATCAGTACCTCTTTTTGTTGAGATAATCGGGGAGGCGGCGGTGGGTAAAACTCACCTCGCTTGTCTTTTTCCCAAACCGGCAGTTGTTGATACTACTAAGACTAGAGAGTCTTATGCAGTAATGCGAAAGTTGCTTACTGATTGGAAGGAGCGATACTTTCCAGTTACAACTCTTGAAGAGATTAGAAACGTGTTGAAGAAGATAGAGGAAAAGAAAACAATGTTCAGGACTGTAGTTATTGATACTTCGGCTGATTTGAGGGATATGGGTTCAACGGAGTACTTGAAGGAGAAGTCAAACGCTAGTAAGGAAAGAGTTGCATTGATGCCACTTGAGTATAAGTGGGTAAACGAGAGGATAGACGAGATTTCGCATAACATTAGAGTAAAGATGACTATGAACTTAGTTCATCTAGCACAAATGAAGGACGAATATACTGGAAAGGGGAATAGCTCTGAAAAAACAGGAAAGAGAATTAGGAAAGGGTATCCTAATGCTAACGCACAGGCGGATGTTAGGTTGTTACTGAAGATTGAACAAGAGGTTGATGCGAAAACTATGCGGTATACGGAGAAGCTAAAGAGGACTTGCGTAGTGGTCAAAAACAGGTTCAAGGATCAGGTAGCTCCGGAGTGGGTTGCTACACTTGAGCCGATTAACTGGTCAGCACTTATTACAAAGCTGACGGATTTGAAGGAAGGTGAGATCGTAGAATGAGTACTGAGGAAATTAAATTCGCATTCTGCGGAAAATGTGAAAAGTTCACTATACATCATAAGACAGAATCAGGTTTATACAAGTGTAGAGTTTGTGACGAAGAAAGATTATTTCATATTGCGCAAGTGGAGTTTGATGGACACGTTAAAGTTACTATATCTGATAGAGAGGTAAGACTCTGGGTTTGTAAAGACGGGGTTAACGTGTTCAGGTTGAAGGCACTTGGATTTGTGCGTCATGTTGAATACATGGAGGGAAAACAGATAGACGTCTTTGTAATGCCGGGAGATGTTTGAGATGGACGAGATTGCTTTTAAACCAGAGGACGCAGTTGGATTGCCGAGTCAGATTGCTTGGAGTGAGAAAGAGGCTACTATTCCTAGATACTTGAGGAGGCAAATGAAGAAGGGAGGAGATAAAATCTACAGATTTGAGTGTAAGAGTTGCGGGTATGTGGAGATGGGAGGTTATACTGCTGTTACGCTTACGAGGAGGAATGAAAAGACGGGGAAGGAGTTTCCAGTGAGAATTCATCATGCGTGTCCTAAGTGTAACAGTAATATGGTAAAGGTGAACGAAGAAAAGGAGGAAAGGAAAAAATGGCGGAAGAAGTAGTGGAAAGGAGATTGGTAACTACAACTGATACTACGAGGATTACTGCTAATGCGGAGTGGTTCAAAGATTGCTTTGATTTAGCAAGTGCTATAATTCTGGATGAGGTACAGTTTGACATTAAGGAGGATGGACTGTATATGAAGCAGATGGACGAGTCAAGGGTTGCACGAACGGATATGTTTTTACCGAAAACGTCATTCAGGGAACTGAAACGAGGTAAAGAGGTAAACACACTGAGATTTGATATAGGTGATATAAATGCTATACTTGGGAAGACGTTGAAGGGGGATATTATAACTTTCTACATTGGTGAACAGGGCGGGCTATTAGTTGAGATAAAGGGTAAAAGGATTAATAATTATAAGTTACCCTTACTCGAAGCTGAAGTGCTTGAAACGAGAGATCCAAAGGTTATGTTTGGAACGAGAGTGAAGACGAATATAGATGGGCTGGTGAACATAGTTGATAGAGCTAAGGCGTTGTTGGCAAGTGGAGGTAAGAAAAGAGAAGCGTGGGCAGCTACTTTTACTTTAACATCTAATCCTATGGGTATTTCACTGAGATTTGCTAGTGACGATGGAATGAAGAGTGGAGAGGCGCAGTTGACTACGGGATGGGATATAATATGCTTTGAGGGAAGTACAGAGCAAGAGGTAGTGATTTCACAGGTTTACATGGAGAAGGTTATAAAGGCGTTAGCTGCAATAACTAATATAGTGCAGATTGAGATGTCGACTTTTGTTCCTATACATATAATAGCAGAGTTACCATTTAAAGGATCACTTGCTTTTTGGATTGCGCCGAGGATACCTGAAAAAGAAACAAAAAAGGTAAAAGCGAAAGCGGAGGTGAAATCAGAATGATAAGAGATGAAATCGAAACGGTTTTGAAGAGAGCTGGCTGGAGAAAGACACTTGGAGCACCTGTAGAGGTAATTGATTATCAAAGAGGTGAACCTTACAATAGGTTAATTATATATCCTGAGGATACGCAGTATATAACTTCTGAGGTGCTTGGTGAGCTTATGAACGAGATTAACTTGGGAGAACACGGTACTATATTATACAATGCTAAGGAGAAGTATATGAAGGGACAAGTAACTTTTCCACTACCAACTGAAGAAGATATGAAGAAAAAGGAACATGAGCTGAGAGATAAGATAGTGAGACTAATTGATGGAATACCAGTGGAGTATCTACCCGACTTGATAAAGAAGTTACAAGAGTTCTGGGTAGAGAAGAAGAAAGTAAAATTGGAAAAACCAGAGGTTAGAGAGTCAGTGAAACATTGGAAAGAACGAGAAGAGATTAGTGAGGCAATAGAAGAAGTAATTGATAAAGCAGCAACTGAAGAACAAAACGTCGCTGTGATAGGAGTTGAAACTGAAAAGGACTATAGTATCGCTCTTGGAATATTCACTGCATTACGAGATGAGACGAAGGATTACAGATCTGCTGTTGTAGTAAATAGTACTAAGGTGAGAATGATTGAGTGTGAACGGGGGAAACCACATGGAGGCGTAGTTGTTCTTAATGCGGCAACTCATGAGTCAGCACTTGGGATAAGAATGTTATTAGATGGTGCTTTGAATAGAGAGGTAAAGATCACTGGAGTCGTTGGACAAGGTACACAACTTACAGTGTCTTTTGTAACAACGGGGATAAAACCATTGAAGAAAAAGGCTAAACTGAAGATTGATACAGGATCGGTATTTGAGGGAGATGAAACACTTGATTTCTGGAAGAAGAAAAGAGGTGAGTAAGTAATGCCTGATTATTGCTTGACAAGAAGATGTATAGATTGTGACTCACACGCTATAGTTAGCGGTAAAATAGACTGCAATTACTTAAATCGTTTAGGACTCGCACAGCCAACTGTAAAGAGCTTCTTGAAGGAAGAAAAACCTTCAAAGACAACAGAGGACTTGGAAACGGAGTTAAAGCAAATGGAGGAACAACAGAAATTGATGGATCAAAAGAAGGCGGAGCTGGAAGCACTGAAGAAGAAGACGGAGGGAGTATAAAGTGCCAGTTTGCCCTGATTGTAAATCTGCGAACTTTGGACAGTTAAGCAGTTCTCATTTCTTTGTGTGTAAGGATTGTAAAAAGTTATTTGAGTTAGTGGAGGTGAAAGAAAATGGCAAAACCAAAGACGAAGGTAAAGGTGTATAAGTGTCCTGTTCATGGAGAACAAGAGGTACTTGACCATGACAGTCCTGACGCTTATTGTCCTTACTGTGGAACGAAGATGGAGTACGTGAGTGAATACGAGGAATAGATATGAAAGAAGTTACAATAAAGATTTCAACGAGAGTTTGCTCTAAGGAACTTGGCGGTTGCGGTAGAGTTATTAAACCGGGAGAGAAGGCATGGCAACAAAGGAGAACAAGTGGCAAAATAAAGTATAGAGGAAGAACAGTAAGATACCTATGTAAGAAGTGTTATCGGATGGTAGCAATATGACTGAGCTTATTACATTAAGAACTCTTTTGGAAGATTACTTTCCAAATAGTATAGTTCTTAGGAAGTTTATTAAACAGGTAATAGAGGTTTACAATACATGGAACGAACTTGCGAATAAATACTCAAATAAAATAGTAATGACGCAAGATGAGTATGTCATGGTAAAGGCTTCACAGGAAATACGAAATTTTCTTGTACGAATACTTATCGGTTGGAATGGTGAGATTCCTAGCACATCTGAGGAGCAAATCAAGGAATTACTTACACAAGTAGGTGTAAGACCATGAGTAGAGTAAGACCGGGTAAACGGGATGCTATAATAAGACTTTTTGGAGGTAGTGAAACCCTTGGTCTTACAAGAGGAGAGGTTGCTTCTAAATTAGGTATTACTTATTGGAGTTCACGTTACTGGATGGAAAAACTAGCAAGTGATGGACAGATAAGAAAGGCTATAACTTACTCGGTTAGGAACAAGGTAAGGAGGATTGTCTACTATCTTGTTGTGACTAAGGTACTTTATAGGACGCAATACGCACTTTTGTTCTATACTGAAGTACCTAGAACTAAAACTCCTGATCCAATCGCAGAATTTCGAGTTACAGCGGTTAGTAGTAGACGGGATGCCTATAGTCTGGAGGAGTTTGAGAGGGCGTGTATCTATATCGGGGTTATACTTGCTCCACAGACATATTGGATAAAGCAGCAGATTGAGATTACAGCTAATGAAAAGGATGAGGTAATAGATGTGGATGAGCTACCTTACAGTGTACCAGTTTATGGAAAGATGGATTACGCTGAACGTTACGCAGTTTTTTTCAGGAGTAGAAGAGGTAACGAGTTGTGGCGTCAAACTCATATAGCGTGGTGGTTAATTGCTACAGAACCAAGACCACTTCCACGTGACGGAGATTACGAATACTCAGAGAAGTATATTAAAAAGGTGGAGGAGAATCTAGTTGCGCTTGGTAAGTTAAAGATGAGGTTCAATAATACGCTTGGGGTGATGGAGTCTGTCGAAATCTGATGAGGTAAAGATAAAAACTTGCGATGTCTGTGGAAGAGAAATATCAGACGAAGAGCTGATGTATTTCTGTGAAGACTATAAAGTTAGATGTCAAGGTTGTTATACAAGATGGTCAGGAGTTGTTGCTTCATGAGAGTTACTCTTGACTTTGACGGTGATGGGTTCGTGAGTAAATTCAGGACTACAGTGGCGTGGATTGTCCTGAGAGCTATTAGTAGAGGGAATCAATGGGGGAGGAGGTCTGCACGCTCAGGAGTTCATCTCAAGGCTCATGGACTAAAGATTAGCTTTAAGATGAGCTTGTTCATACGTATCGTATTATCGGAAGATAGAAGGAGAAGTTGGTTCGACATGAAAAAGTCAAAGAAGCCTCGTCAAATACTTTGGACGGAGAAAGACCATAAACTCGCAGGAAGATGGAGTCAAAGTCTATTGGAGGTGATTAAATGCTGAAACAGTCAAAGCTAGTTGATGATGGAATAGTAAAGGCGGAAAAGCTGGATCTGAAGTCTGCAGAGAATATAGCGGAGACTATTATAACTCAAGTTGATGCTTGGTGTTATGAAATAGATGTGGTGGGGAGCATAAGGAGAATGAAGGACTATGTTCACGATATCGACTTTGTGGTTCTACCTAAATTTGACGGGGACTGGAATAATCTTAAGAGTACGGTGCTTACTATGATGGACACTAAGCCAATTCTGAAGGGCGATCAGATACTGAGGGCATGGCTGAAAATGACAAACGGAGAGTATGTACAGATTGACTTTTACAGAGCGACCCCTGAGAACTATGGAGCTATTAAGCTTGTAAGAACCGGTTCTGCGCTTCATAACATTTGGTTGGCAAAGAGAGCGATTAGACTTGGACTAAGATTCTTATACAGTAAAGGTGTTATAGATGGAAGACAACGAGTGATTGCGGGGGTTGTAGAAGCCGATGTTCTTAAAGCACTTAACCTTAACTGGATTGAACCTGATAAAAGAGAGATAGGAGCGGATGGACAACCTATTTGGTGGAAAAAAGAAAGGGCGAGGTATATTACATGAAAGTAAAAGTGAATACGAAAGTACGTGATAAGGTGATGAAGTCACTTACAGGTGAAAGATTTACGAGTAGAACTTTCAGTGTAACAAAATTAACCTGTTGTCCTCGTAAAACGTTTTACTCAATGTCTGGAGTTAGAGCTGTGATTTCAGAAGCAAGTACTCTTTTCATGGCAAGGGGAAGAGGGTTACACTACGAACTGCAAAAGGGTTTCAAAGATACAGAAGTGAGAAAGGAGATGGACGTTATTAGGGGAGACATAGATGCAGTAGATGAACGGATCACGGAGATGTATTCGACAAACATGAGTTTGAGTAAGGTAGTTGATGAAACAAAGGTGCCAAGCGTGTTTCCTGCGAAGATAAAACAGTTAATGGCTTACTGTTTTATGTCAGGCGTTAATACAGGCGATCTACTTGTCTTTTTCATGTCGGGTGATTATAGCAGGTTCACTGATATTTTCGGTGAAAAGGTTTATACGGGGATACAACCTGAGATAAGAGTTTGGACGCTTGAGTTTACTGAAGAAGAACTGAAAGAAAACTGGAAGAAGATACTTGATAATAAAGCAGAGATTGAGCTTGCACTAAAAACAGGTAACCCACCGTTGGTATGTGGAGAAGAGTTTGAGTGTAAGAATTGCGGATTCAATTATACTTGTCTTGGAGAAGAAGAAGAGTTTGAGTGTAAGAATTGCGGATTCAATTATACTTGTCTTGGAGAAGAACCGGTAACGGAACCAGTGGAGGAATTGAAGTGAGTGGAGGGTATGAAGCAGAACCTAGACAAAGAGAACCGGCAGAGGATACAAAGAAGATTATGACTGATTATAAGGTAGACGAAGAAACGGCTGTTCGAATAGCTGCGTATTGTAATACCGTTGCTTTGGAAAAGATGAAGAAGTGGACTTCAAATATGCGTAAAAGACAAAAGGAAAAGGCTGAGGAGATATATCAGTTGACTAAAAGGTTGAAAAGGGATAACTGTAATACACTAGTCGTAAATGAGATTGAAAAGAAGATACTTGAGTTGTGTGTTGAGCATGAGTGAAACTGAGCTTAATAAAAGACTAAAGAAGAAAATGGCTATCTGTGCTATACTACAAAGGAAGTTTGGTTGTAGATGCGTTAAAAAAGAATTCAAGGTAGGAATAGCAGATGTTACTTATAAACCTTTCTGTGAAGCGGTTGAGGAGGTGTATGCTGAATGTCAAAACCAGAAATAGTTAAGGTTACAATAACTTTCAGTGACGGAAAGGTTATGGATATGACACTTGACTCATTGACTAAGATAAACGACATGACTGACTTTACTCTTGAGTTTGGAATAGCGTTAATGAGAATGATGAGAATAGCAAGAGGGAAGGGATTACCAAATGCGTTACTTTAAAATAATTCTTGGCGATTCAAGGCATATGGAGGAAGTACAGACAGGTACAGTGAAGATGATAGTGACGAGTCCGCCCTATGGAACTTTAGACGTGTTCTCTAAGGAGGGGGACGTGGGGGCGGAGTTTGATTTGAGTCGCTATCATAACTTGAGGACGTTCTTCCAAGAGATAGCTAAGACGTGGAAAGAGTGCGAGAGGGTACTAATGCCGGGAGGAGTGTTGATTGTGGAGTGGGAAGACTATCCTGTTGGTTCACGATATTATGGGTATCCTAGAGAAATTTGTCTCGCTGGACCGATGGTTGAGAGCGTAGAGAAGTCAGGACTTGCACTGATTAGTAGATGGTTTATAAAGAAGTTCGAGGCGGGTGTTGCACTTGAGAAGTTCCAGTATACTATGTATGATAATCTGAGAAGTTCAATTCCTAGAGCAGTTGCTAATATAGCTTATGCCTTTGCGTTCTACAAGTATGACTATAAACCGAGTCCAAGAAAGCTTGACTTTACACGAAAGGAATGGGGAGAGTGGACAGATGGTATCTGGAATATTAACTTTATGGGAACAGGGTTAGATATATCGGGGGGAGCTACTTTCCCTATTGAGTTTGCTAAGAGATGTCTAAAGATTTACTCTAATCCGGGAGATGTCGTATTGGACTGCTTCCTTGGAACGGGAACAACTATGAAAGCAGCGTTTGAACTCGGAAGGAATTGTATTGGATACGAGGTTCTGGAGAGGATGTTACCAACGATAAAAGCGAAGGTAGGGTATGGAGCACAAGACTTGTTAGAACCAGTGAGCTGGGAAGTTATTAACCGTTATACGGAGGTGAAGAAATGACACTGAAAGAGGATTTTCAGATAGTAAGATACAAAATTAACTTTGATATTAGAACCGCACAACTACAGATTAGTGTGAAACAGAGTTTTATCGAATACGCAGAAGCAACTTTACGGATATTAGATGCCGAAGAAAGGATACTATCGAAAGGAGGTGAAGTATAGTGGAAACGGGAAGACCGTGCTTCTTCAAAAGGACGGAAAAACAGGGAGAAAAAGGTTGTCAAAGAGAGGCAAAACATAGAGTAATACTAGGTGATGGTTACTTTCTAGACGTTTGTGACTTTCACGTAGGTAGATACCAGTTTGTTGGTTTGAAAATAATTCCTTTGGAGAAGGGCGTAAAAGTTGAACTTAGACAAGAATGAGGTTTTGAAGCTATTTCCGGCTCCAAAATTCAGGAAGTACCAAAGAGAGACAGTAGAGAAAATACTCGATGAATTTAGTACAGGTGTAAAAGCAGTATTATACGACGCACCCACTGGCAGCGGAAAATCTATAGTAAACGTTACACTTGGAAGAGCGTCAAAGAAGGCATTTTACATTACTCCACAACTTACACTGATCGATCAGATTAAGAAAGATAAGTATCTTGGTCAGCACGTAGTTGATATAAAGGGGAGACAGAATTATCCCTGTTCGTGGGATCCGGCGGCGACTTGTGATGTTGGTATGTGTCGGAGAGTAAAGGATTTCTCCTGTCAGAAGATTATAAGTTGTCCCTATTGGACACAGAAAATGAAGGCGTTGGACGCACAAACTGCGCTTATGAGCTTTGCTTATTTCATACTTGAGGGTAATACGGAGACTGACTTTAGCTTTGGAAGGCGTGAGTTGTTGATTCTAGACGAAAGTCATTCGATTGACAGGCACATAGTAAGTCATATCAGTCTGACAGTTTCACCTTGGAGTGTTCCCTTTGAGCTGTATAAGAAAGTGACGAGTCAGGTTGGGCATATACAGGACTTCGACGATGCGGCGAATGTTGTGAGGACTGTAAAGGACTTTGCTAAGCTTGAGGTTGATATGGCGGAAGCAAAGATTCAGCTAACACTGGAAGGTGGGGAGATCTCTATAACACAGGCGACAAACTTAAGAAGGTTGAATGACTTTATTTGGAGCGCAGAGAGATTCTTGAATTGCTTAACAGACGTTGAGTGGGTATGGCAAGTTGGTTGGGCAAGTTATCATGGTAATAACTATCCTAAGTTGGTGTTACAACCGCTATACGCAAGGTCGTTCATGCAGGATATGATCTGGAGTAGAGCAGAATACTATATCATAAGTACGGCGACTATACTAAATATACCACTATTCTTGAAAGAGACAGGACTGGATAAGACTCTACCAGCTGATAAGATAGTACATATTTCAGTACCAAGTACCTTTCCAGTGGAGAATAGACCTATTATTGACAGAATGAATGGAAAGCTGACGCATAATAAACTGGAACAGAATATTGTTGGTGCTGTTAGTGTTCTTGAAAGAATACTTGATCAGGAAGAGGGAAAGAACGTTGCGGTTCACTGCAATTCTTATGGGATGTCGATAAAGATACAGAATCTGATCAATCCAAAGTATAAAGATAGGTTGGTAGTACATACTTCTGAAGACAGACAAGAGGCATTGGAAACTTGGAAGAATGGTCACGGTAGGGTGTTTCTTGCTGTATCGTTTACCGAGGGGCAAGACTGGATAGGGGAGATATGCGAAGCACAGGTTCTATTCAAAGTTCCCTTTATGGACATATCTGATAAAAGAGTTGCTCGTAGACTGGAGAAGTGTGAGTGGAAGTGGTATCAGAATGAGGCACTCAAGACAACAATACAAAGCTATGGGAGGGCTGTGAGGAGTCCTGAGGACAAAGCGAGATTCTATATAATCGACGCAAGCTTTGTCGATTTAATAAGGAGATGTAAGAAGGATATTCCTTCATGGTTCGCTGAGGCACTACCACCTCACATGAGGATGTTACTTGAATGAGAGGGAGGTGAGTAATATGGACGAGCTAACTTTAACTATAATAGCCGCTGTACTTAATGGAGTTTCACTCTCTATAGGTATGATTATAGGAACAAGAATGACAGGAGATACGCTAGAGAAAAAGATGAATAAGATTATAGATAAAAGTCCAACAGGACAAACAGTAAAGAAAATACTAGGACAAGTAGATAAACTGTTAGGTGATGATCAAGCGGTGGAGCAAATAACGGGCTTCTTCAGGGATGCGCGAGCGCTTGTAAGCAGTCCAGAGGCTAAAAACTTCTTCAAGAATGCTGCAGATGCACTAAAAGACTTTTCAGGTAAGGAACAGGAAAGCGTGATTGACTTACCTAAGAAACCAAAGGTAAGAAAAATATGAAAAGAAAGGGAGTACCAAGCGTTACAAGTAAGCTATATACAAGCTTACACTCAAAAGATAGTAAGAAAGTAATAAAAAGACGAAGGAAAAAGAGATATAGGAATCTCATGAAACTAAAGCCAAGTGAACGTATATTACTTGGTAACTTTCATGAGAAAAGAAACCTGACAAAGACTTAACTTTGTCTGGAAGGTTACTACAGCTTGTAACCTGAGTCAGTGATAGGTCATAGTACCGATAGCTGGAAAGCTCTGCGACTGAGCATATCAAAAGCCGGTATGCGGAATAGTGGCTTTAAGTCTAAGTCGCTCCCCGAAAAAGGTCGAAAGATAGGTGTACTGGGGAGCCGTGTGAGAATGGGTAGCCGCTCTACTCCTAAAGTTTTACTTTAGGTGTAGTATACTACTTCAGTGGACAGGAGGCTCCGCCCTAAGGTGAACAATAACAATAGATCTATAGACTTAGACGTCTTAATCGATAGTATCGATATTGTCGATTATATCGACGAAGGCTATATATATTATGTATGTATTGTTGTTGGTGTGGTCTCCTTACGTACTCACACTTAGCTGAAAGTACACTGCGACAGGAGTTGTATAGTATCAAGTAGTAAGAGAGAATGGACTTCTACATATTATTTTTCTCTCTGCCGGCTTACCGACCTCTCACAGTGAGTGAATGTCTTCCAAGAGCACTGGAAGTAGCTCTAAACCGGACTTTACGACTACAGGGCTATTGTCTCCCTTATAGAAGTTGCCTTCCGTCATCCACGAAAGGAGGTCATTTCCTTTATTCTATTTACTACATAGTCTGTGTCAGGTAGTACATCGTTGTTAGTTAGGTGTACTACTTTCAAGCCTATCTTTAGCTTGGATTTGTTTCCTATAAAAAAATAGGATACTTAACGTTTACGTGCTATCCAAGTACCCAGCATTGCTTTTAGTAAGCTCAGATGTCTTTGCTCATCGTTGAGTATAAGTTGTAAGTCTCTTATGTTTTCAGCAAGTCCAAGTACACGTGCTCTCTTCAGAAGTTCCACATAGCGCTCTATTCCTTTTTCTTCATCATCGATCATGTGACGTATCATGTTTTTGAACTCTATTAGTATATGCTCTTTGTATAGACGGACTTCTTCCTGTTTACGTTTTATTTTTTCTTTTACTTGTGCCTCTTGACCTTTGAGTTCTTCTAGACGCTTTAGCTCTTCATCTGACACAGTTACTCTGTAGCCAACTTGTCCCTTTCCACTTCCTATACTATATACGTGACCGTATTGCTCTGGAGTAATACCATATCGTACCTTTGCAACTCTTATACCACGTTGTCTTGCTTTTAGTATATCTTCTGCAGTTAACTCAGGTCTTACTAATACATAAGGTTTCTTTTTCTTGTTTTCTTCATTTAGTTTCTTTCTTGCTTCACTCATACTTTATCACCTCCTTATTTTAGCAAACTTTGCTTCGTTGTATAATACCTGAAGAGCCTTCTGTGCAGCTTCTTCAGCTTCCTTTGTGTTGTTAAATGGAACATCTCCTACTTCAAACGCAGTACAGCCATGCTCATCACAGATAACCTTTTTGATTTCTACTATACAACGAAATGCCTTTAGTCCCGGTTGACTTAGGTTTTCCCTAAATTCTTCTGATAGTCTTTTTCTTGCCTCACTCATTCTATCCACCGCCATCTTTGCAGTTGCGCTACTATTATGTTGAATCTCATATATCTATACGTTTGAACTTTATAGCCAAGTGATTGGAGTCTTTTTATTATACTTGACTCAAGTATATAAGTATGAGCTTCTATTAAGTAAGTTGGAACTAGTCGAAGGATAACATCTGAAACCTGAGATAAGTTCCTCTCACAATGCTCACAGTCTATCTTGGCTATATCGGGTTTGAAGGTGAGAATGAGGTTTGCAAAGTCTTCAGGTTTACCTACCCAAAGTGGGATTGAAGTAACTCTTGTTTCTTGACCTGCGTATCTCTCAAGTTCTTTGTAATACTTGGGACTACCTTCTACAGCTATTACTTGGGATACTCCTTTAGATAGGAAGTGACGAGCGGTTGAACCTATGTCAGCTCCTATATCTAAGAGCTTTTTATTTAGGAAGTCAACTCCATGCCAATGTTCCTCGTAATTCTCTTTGAAGAAGAACATACTTATATCACTCTTCTTGGGCTGGGGAACGTTTGCTTCGTCGAGATACAGTTGGACGGGGAGAAAGGAGTTTCTTTTCCAAAAGTAACGCAACGTCCCCAGCTTTCCAAGTTTTACTTCCTCCTCTTTGATAATAGGTAACCAAGACCAGCTAAGCCGCCAAAGATACCAAGTACTACGATTAATGGAGTAAGTGAACGTTTCTTTAACTGTATATTAGTCTGTAAATCAACCCATGTATAACCATTAAGATCACTCAGTTTAGGAACAAGTACACTACAAAAAGGTAATGTAGGATCGAAAGTGAACCAATACCATCCACCGGGCGGATTAGTATTAGCCGCTGATATTAATATCACAGAGAAGGTAATATCATACCACTTTTCTAAATCGATTCCATTATATAGAAAGTCTTGATGTGTACCACCAACACATTTTCCAGCTATGAAATAAAGCAGTTCTGGCGGCGTCAACATTGGATTTAAGTACTCAAAGCGAACTTCCTTATCGAACTGATAACTATCAGATTTGAAATACTCTTTAAGTTGACGCAGGTTAGCTATTTTACACTCAAAAGCTACTTGAACAGTATTAGGAAAGTTAACGTGTCGCTTTCCTTTCACACTATAAAACACAAACTGTGGTAAAGGAGCGTCAGGCGGATAATTAGCCATTTCTTACTTCCTCCTTTTACGGACTATGGCGTAACCCAGACTAGCTGAACTTATCATACTAAGAGCTATGATGGCGTACTTTAGTAAGTTTGGACGATCTGGAGGTGAAGGTGGAGGCGGAGGAGAAGTACCAAGATAAACATCGTCAAGCTGAAACTGTGTAAGTACTTCTCTTGGGTAATCACCTAGATCGAATTGGAGTACACCGCCCATCCAAGGATTAATGTCTGAGGTACTTTGGAAGATAACTAATACGTTCATATAACCGTTTGACGTCTGTGTTTCAGTTAAGATAGCATTACCGAATGACCATTCACCTGTATCAGGATTTCTTTCATAACGATTCTGAGAAGGAGCACCAAATACAGTTGTTATACGAATTGTAGGAATAAGCTTATGAGGTTGTAGTTTATATCTAAAACGTAGATAGTAGATTGTGGATACAGCAACTTGTAAATTCCGTTGTTCGATACCATATACGAGTGCGGCTTTTGTACCTGTACAAGCATCACTGGTTATTCTATTGTCCATGTCAAGTACCCAGTTGCTGAAGTCGTCTTCAAATCCGCCATTTATTATTAAGTTGAGGTTTACCATACTATTTCACCTTTCCTGAAGCAAGAACAGCTCCAGCTCCAAACGCTGAAGCTACACCAACTACAGCTATAGCTATTAGGTTTGCTGGTTGCTCACCTAACACAGTTATGATTTCTGAAGCATAAGTATCAGTTATCCATTGACTCCCTTCTTTATGAACACCTAGTATTTCAAGGACGTGCTTACCGGGAACTAGGTATTCTATAGTACCGTTCATCGAGAACTGTGAATCAATTATGCTGTAATAAGGTGTAAGATCTGCCTTTTCTAAAAGAAGGTAATCGCCAACTTTTATCTCCTTTTCGTTTATGTAGATACTACTAGGATTACCTACCTTATTTCTTAAGGCTAGACCGTAATAACCAACACCGCCTGAGTTCCAGCCACCGGCACTCCATCTACCAACAACGTTCTTTACTGGTCTACGGTCAACATGGTAACTATCTAAAGCACATAGTGGAGGTGGCATTGTACCTGTTACTTGTGAAGTAACTACCTTATTATCTGTTACTGTCCAGTTCCAGTCTCCATTACAACCAAAAGCAACTCCATTGATTTCAACAGGAACACCCGGCATAGCGAATTTCATTTTTACTGTGTCTACTAGTCTTGGACGGAAACAGTAAGGCTGCGCTTTTATCCAAGCTGTAAACCATCCTATTACTTGGTGATGATCTATAACTATTTGCTGACCACCACCAAAGTCGATTATTATGTTTCCTCTTCCGCCATACGCATTGTCAATCTCAAGTCTATCGGTATCACCTATGTTATGAAGTATCATATCGAAAGGAATCCATGTGTTTGGACTGATACTTGAGGGTAATTCGAAATGTTCTATCTTTAGTATCGAACCCATATTATCACCAGTGAATTTGTGGAGTGATACTAGCGTAAGGTGTTGAACGATATTTGAAACGGCAGGAGGATAGAAGCCCAACTAGCCTACGCCCACTACTTACGGTTAGTGCCAAAACTAACCTTACCTGCTTTTGAGGTGCGTGGCGCATTTCTAAGATTACAATTCCTCCTAGTATCACTCATACTTTATTTTCTTTCACACTAAAAAAGGGGAAAGATTCTTGGCGTGATTTACTTACTATGGTGTCTTCTTTGCTACCGCAGCAGCAACCATAGCTTCTATATCCTCCTTTGTGATTGCTGGGCTTGGTGGTGGTGTCGCACTGACCTTACTGGTTTCACTTTCTGTCATGTCAGCGTATAGACCAACAGCTGTGCATCCTGATAGCCCTATACCAAAGCCTATCGTTGGATAGTTTGCTCCTAACGCAGGAACTACATTAAGAGCTAGTGTTGCAATAGTGAACAGTGAAAAGCCAACGGCTATGCCTAATATCGTGCAAGGTATGAGTCTCTTTCCGAACATCTTTTCTTTTCACCTCCTATTTCTCACCATTACCTATGGGTGAGCCAGAATTGGACAAGAGTAAGTACAGTGGTAATTATAAGAATTGCTGCTGTAGTAGTAGTATAGATAGTTTTCTTTAGTCCATCTATTTCACCTTGCATAGTAGCCATCTTACCTGAACAGTCTGCTTGTTGAGTTTGTCTGCGTGCTACGCATAAAGACTCAGGTATATAATCATCATCGTTTCTCTTTTTACTCACTTCTTTTTGTCCTCCTTAAGTCGCACCTAGACCGGGACCGGTTAATGTTACTGTACCAGACGCCGGTATCACTGGTAATGGGTTGTAAGTAAGAATAGTCGTGAGTTTTCCTTCATATGTCCGTGTTCCAGCGGCATCAGTTATAGTAATGGTCACTGGTTTATCTTGTTCTGTGTCTGGTATAGTTACATTAAGTTCTACTATTACTGCTTTTGCCATACTTATCACCTCTTATTATCAATCCTAGTGCCGCAAGACCGAATATTGTGAGAAGAGCAAGTCCTGCTATTTTTCCATTTATAGGCGGTGGTGCAGCACACTCATTACTTAGTGTTATTGCTAGTGGTAGAAACTTTGGGAATACTGCGTTAACCTGAGTATATATACCGAGTTGATCGTATAATGATTTACCATTTACATCTTTGTTAGCGTCTACAGCCTCAAGGAGAAAACTTGTAGCTCCAATAGAACGTCCAGAATCAGATAGCGGACCAGCTATACCTGTAGTACTGAATGGAAACGCTGTGACACCACGTTGTGTTGCTAAAGCTTTGTACTTCGCTATCACAGTATTGCAGTATGTTATGTCAGAGAGTGGACTTCTAAAAAGTGTTGGAGGATTCCAGATGTGGAAGTCCAGCAGGAACTTTGGACACCACTTAGCAAGACCTGAAAGAATTACTTGTGTTTCTTTTTCACTTCCCGGATTTGAGCCTCTATATTCCCAATGACTTGGAACGTCCATACCTTGAGGTACTGAAGCTTTGTAACACCACCACAATGCGTTATAGCCACTTTTATACGTGTATGGTACTATAGTACACTGTCCATTTACGTCTGTGGGTTCACCTGTCCAGTGCCCAACAATAGGGTTGTAGTGACCAAGATCAGTTCGCCATGTAGCAGGAAAGTTACGGTTAAGATTTACTGTTCCTGTCGGATTTTTGTTATTGCGACTTCCTTCACTTTGGAATGGAAGAGGTGCTATAGAAGGATAACCATCGACATTTGTAAAAGGACAGATTAGAGTATAGTTTACTCTCATTATATTGTCAGAGATTCCCGGTTCTTTGTTTTCAAGTAACCAGCGAGCATAACGATAGTAGACTTCAGTGCCTATAATTTCACCGCCATGTGTAGTTGCGTTCCACCATAGTTTTCCTCCATCTGGATTACCAATCTTGAATAAAAGAATATTCTTACCAAGATAAGTTTGACCGAGAATCTCATGAGTTATCTTACCGGGGAAAAGCCTTTCTAGGTCTAGCCAAGCTTCTAGCATTTCTGAGTAACTAAGGTATCTGTCCCAAGGAAACGTAGGATATGTCAAGTCAATTACTCCTTCTTCTTGTCTATTCTACTTTGCGTTTTGATTCCTTCTTCTTTTTATTTTCCTTTTCTACTAAGAGCGTATGCAGTAGCTCCACAAATACTAATGGCAACGACTACTGCAGCTCCTATCTTCCACACTGGAATTTTTGTCGGTTGTGGAGGTTGTGGTAGTAGACCGATATACTCTGTTGCTACAACAACTTCGTCGATCAGGAGTGTATGAGAAACTTTTCCTGTGAACCATCGTTCGCCAACTTGTATAATCTGAACTGGTCCGACTGTTGTTAAGTTGTTGATGTTAAGCACTTCTGCAACTTTTGTTCCATTTACATAAAGTTGAACAAGTCCATCAGTAGTACCTATCTTAGCATGAATTTCGATACAGTAGAATTGACCTACAACGATGTCTATGCCTGTGTCAATCGACTTTCCCGTAGGATGAAGTATATCATCATATAGTAGATATAATCTGTTACCTATTAATTGTGCAGCAGCTACAGCGCCACCACTAGCTTCACGATTTCGTATGTCTAAAGGATAAGAAGTCTTTATTGCCGCTGGTATATCGTTATAGAGAACATACTCTCGTACGAAGATCTCAGAATAGAGTTGACTAAGATTTTCTTGGAGGTAACACATTTCACTTGCTTCAACACCATCAGTACTGAATTGAGCTGCTTTATCACCAGAAATTATTACGATTGCAATTTTTTCACCACTTGTTGTTACTTGTTTAGTCCATACGACATCTGTTTCAAAATTATCAGTAAAGATAACTGGCATTTTACTTTTCACCTCCTACCTTATTTATAACTAAAACTGTTACTCCAAATAGTAACATTATGAAAGAAGCAACCTTCCACAAAGGTATTGGTGGAGAAGTAGTTATTAAATAAACACTTAGATTCCAGTCCCCGGGGTAATCTGTGGTTCCTTCGATATTTGTGAGTGTTAATGGCTGTGTAATACGTATAGTTACGTCCTCCATAGCTTTACTGCTTTTATCTGCTTGTACTTGTGTACGTATATATCGTACAGTTATACCGGGTTTCAAGGTTATGTAGTCGCCGTAGTGCCACATTTCAACTTTGGCGGGAGTTAGACTATCTACACCATGCATAGCTGTGATATAATCCGCTATATTCACAAATGTCAAAGGCTTTCTGATGAGGTCTCGGTTGAATATTTTTAACGGAAAAAGTTCCTGCGGGTATAACGGCTTTGTTGCGACCATAGTTCCTTGCCAAAGGTTCCACCCCTCAACCTGTTCTTCAGCACGGTAAAGTAACTGCTCGCATATCTGGTCTTCAGGGTTTGTCGGGTCAAATGGTTTATTTCCTCCTCCACTCGTTCCGAATTCTCCAAGCCAAAACGGTCTGTTTAACAGTCTTCTCATAATTACGGGATAGTCTATCACCATCTGTGACAATACTACAGGTCCGAACGATGTAATCTCTTGCACGTTATTCGTCCACCATTCATGATGCGTGAACACGACGTTTTGTGGAATCTGGCTTGCGTAGTCTTGTAGATTAGTAGGCGTATAATTCTTGGACTGCCAAATGACTATATGGTCGGGGTCGTACTGACGAATTGCGTCAGTAAGCTGTTTGTATGCTTGGATAACACCGTCCTTTGTAGTTACATTAGGCGACCACTCAGTTGAGGATGGTTCATTGAAAAGTTCGTAGGCAGCAACGCGGGCGTCTCCGACATAATGCTGTGCAACCTGTATCCAATCGTTGATTAGTTTCTGTGAACCAAAGTCTCCTGCCATATCTATCCAGTTGTGAAGGTCAAGTATGCCTTTGATGCCATACTGGTCGAGAAAGCTCAGAACCCAGTCGAGCTTGGTAAAGTCAAGTATATCCGCTGAGGGAGTTCCCTTGGAAGGATTTGGAGTGCTATCTGCGAATGCGAAGGCTAAACGCATTGTACTTAAACCCATCTTCTGCATATCCGTTGCGTGAGCCTCCCAAGCCTGTTGATAATTAGCACCCGCATGGAAAAGATAGCTTCCACCAGCTCCTCTCCACATGACTTCCTTTCCTGTTTCAGTTTCAAAAATTCTATCGTTGACTACTTTGTGCATTTAGAGACCTCCTGCCCTGTTTGGCAGTCCTGTCGTTACTTGTATTCCAAGGTTAGCTACGGCTCCTACTGTGGCGCTCGCAGTTGACACGTAAATCACGACAGTAACCTGAGTGGTTGAAACAGCTGTGACTTCTAAGAGATTAAAAGCCCAATCGGTAACAGCAGTGTTTTGAACTACAGTAACCATGAAGTCCTGTTTAGACGGAGTCCAAGGCTGATACCCGTGAGCTGCGTCTCCTAGAAGATGATTGACGGTGACGGTTTTTACTCCTGTCGAGTCAATGGCGAATGTACCGCTTAACAGTACGTTTTCCGTTACCCAACCATTGTTGTTGTAGACGTAAATATGCGTTCCTGCTGCGTAACGGTAGAGAGTAGAGGCTCCGAGCGCAATAAAATCGTTGTTGTAAATCCAAACATAATCTATGTTTGTATCTATAGTGACTCCATAAGCATTGAAGTCTATAGCAGTGTTTCTGGCGACAATATGGTATGTGCCTCCATTCATATTAAAGAATGTTGAGTCTGTAGTTCCAGTGGGAGTGTAAATAGCATGATTTTCAACCCAGACGCAATAGCTTGGATAAGGACTTGTATCTGTTCTTAAAGCGAAAGGACATTGGAAAAACGAGTTTCCTTTAACCAAACAGTAGTCACAGTCTCCTGAAAGCCGAATTGCAGCTGAAGACATTGCTGGAGAAACAGCACCGACGGTTTCTAAGGTATTACCTTGAACTACTCCACCCCATGCAGCTATGAGTCTAATTCCATTTTCAGCGCTATTGTTTACACCACGTACCATGTTACTTATGATTAGACTTCTATACATGATGGCTGATGAACCATCTGATGTGATTCCAACCGTATGTCCATTCACAGTATTACCCATTATCAGATTTCTATAGCTTGAGTTCGGTCCCATAACTATAATGCCTGTTCCCTGCAAACCCGGACCGATGATTCTGTTTCCCATCACAATGTTATCGTTCACTGCATAATCATAACTCGCTATCCATATTCCGTTAACACGAGCGTTCTTAGCTCTGTTGAGAGCAAAAATACAGTTTGAGCATCCATGATTTTTATAGCCTTTCGTGTTTGCAAGATTGCCTACGTCACAGCTACACTCTAAACAAATGCCGTTGTCTGATGCGTAAGCGAACTGCACTGCGGATGTTTCCCATGTTCCGCTTACAGTTGTAAGAAACGTGCATGAATACACCATTCCGTCTGGAGCTCTTTCAAACTGAACTCCATCCTTATACATGTTTCTGATTCTGCAGAAAGCCACTATACCTCGGTAGCTACCTGCTGTTCCAGCTCCGTTTCCAGCAAACTGAACGCCAGTTCCTTCGTAAACACTTTCAGCTGAAGCTGAAGTACGATAAGCACAGATTATCTCCACGTGATGAACCCAACAGTCATCACTCATACGAAAATTAATGATGTTTCCGCCTGTAGTCTGATTAGCTTGGTTGCCGTCTATGACTCCGCCGCATATTTCTATCCAAGAGTCCCCTGCGACTCCATGAACGTTAACGATGAAGCTTCCAGCATGATTAGCTTCAAGTACCCACCTTCCCTGAATAATCAGCAAAGTGTAACTGTAAACGTTGATTGTTCCAAGTCCCGTGTAGTTGCCTATGACGACGACGGTTTCTTTCCATGTTCTTCCAGCCGAAAGCGCAGTCAAAGCCGCGTTAATAACTGTTGTAGCGTTCGGTCCCGACAGTAGAAGATAACCGATGAGAACCCAGCCGCGGTCTCCTTGTCTAGCTGCGCAGATATAGGTGTTACCGCCGAAAGTGGCTTGGTAAACGACCACTGAAGCAGGCATGACGAACATTCCGACGTCGGCAGGAGTGCCTTGACCGCGAAAGTCTTGTAACCCTGCAACTTGAGCCATGTCAACTATCTCCTTTCGGGTTTAAGCCGGGGTTGATTCGAGAAAGCTCTTTCTTCACGCTTTCTCTCTTGTCTAGACCGCGAATCACTCTCTCAACCTTCTTATCTTTCTGAATGAGGGATACATTACATTTGAAGCAGAACGGTACAGAATTTTTCTTGTTGCCCTTGTCAGCTTCGCCGCAAACAGGACAAATTAGCTTATTCTCAACTTCTTGGGACGTTGCTTGAATATACTTCGCATGAACACATGACAAACTTGATCCGAAATCTTCACCAAAAGGAAAACTACCATGCATACCGTTCGGCTGATTCTTTAGTCTTTGTTCCGCAGCCCACAACCGAATATTGGCGACTTCATCAAGTCTAGAACTTATCTGTGCTTCTACAAACTTTGTTGGAAGTTGCTTAAGCAACTCCTCTTTTAGAATTTCTTCACCAGTCATTACTTTTCAACTCCTGAAGCACTGACAAAAGTACTTCCGCCTGTAACATCGCTGGTCTGAACAGCAGGTTGTTGTGCAGCGATGAAAGTACGACCATCTTCTGAGCTCCAAACTCTAGTTGTTTGAGCTGGTACGTCTATAGTTAGTTTGGTAGTACCACCGGAAACAAGTATTGTTACAACCGTATTATTAGTTCCAGCGTGTCTTATGGTTATCTCACGTATACGTCTAACAAGACCAGCACCAACCACAGCACCAAGATTTTCTTCACCACCTACACCTGCTGCGGCTACCTCTACTTCGTCACAGTCCCAGTGATTATCTTGTAACCATTGCTCAGGGTTAGTGTGAACGCCTGTGTCCTCAACAAGAAGTTCGTGTGTAACAGGGTTCTGTAGTAAAAGTACTCCTTCGGAACCACCTGCAGCTACTAGAACTATTGGTACTAATCTATAGGTTACACCAAGAAGTATCTGTGCTGTAAAAACAGGTGCCACAGTGAAAGTCCAAGTAGCTAAGTCCCAATCGGTTATATGACGTATCTGACCTGCACAAGCTCCTGATGTTATTAGTAAAGCGTATTCAGTATTCCAAAAGTCATCAACTTCTAGTCTTGTATCATCTATTGCTGTATCTCCACCCGCAGCGCCATTAGCAGTTGTTATACCACCATCTATGTAAGGCATAGTAGCTACTTTCAGTGGATATTCCGGTCCCGGTCCTTGCTGTAGTGGAACATCTTGATTTCCTGCAATTTGCATCCTTTTTTCCGACATTTATTTTTTCACCTTTCCTTTTAACTTGAAAAGCGTCTCCAGATCACTTATCTCAACTTTGTCAATTTCAAAGACTTTATCGCCGACTGTGATAACACTCATCGCAGTTACATGAGTTATACTATCTCTTGGAACTGTTATTTTTTTAACATCTTCACCTTTTTTACTCATGGATACGTCTCCTTTTGTCCTCTTAACCCGAATACTGTTACATCTTGATTAGTTAGCGTAGTAGGAGTATCCGCTTGAATCCAAGTGACGATTAGGTAGTATCTTCCTGTCCTAAGCTTATAACCGCTCAGAAAATTCAGGTGAACTGCACCATAATCATCGGCTGCAGCTATAATTTCCTCATCTCCCCACGTATCATCATAACTTCGAAGGTCAACGTGTAAGAGTACGTTTCTTGCACAAGAAACAAAGAAATCGAACAAGTAATACGGGACGTCGGGAACTAACCAAACAGGATCACCGTGTTCATCCATAAACTGGAAAAAAGTTCCCCAAGGCGTACCATCTTGTAGATTACGAAGATAACAGGCGTATCTGAGTTGATAATCTATTATGCTGGGCTGGACTGACTGCTCACCTGATTCACTGTAGTCTTTTCTCCCGACACCCATTGGGGGAACCGCAACTATCTTCACAATGGTTGGCACTATTCAACCCTCCATAACTACGATAGAAACCGTTTTTTCTGTTTTCATGGTAGTGGCAACCCCGGCGACACCATCAAATAGTACTCTTGTTTGCTTGTCTCCATTCCAATATTTGAAAGTATGAGAAGAACAGGTGATATTCCATGATTAGTAACAATAGCACGGTAATTTCTGAAGAATGGAAAGCCTTTGGTTATGTGATTTATTATCTTCTGATAACCTAATTGAACGTAGATCGTAGTCCATACGCCAGTAGGAGATTGTTCTTGTAGTTCAAGCTCTATAAGAGTATTAGCGAATGCAACAAGATTAAGATCATAGATAAGAACAACGTTTGCTGAATTAATAACTATGTCTCTTGTTATAGAGCCACCTGCAGGCACTAGAAACTCTTCATAGTATTTCCAAATCTGTTGCCAGCTACGAATAACACCTTCAACCATACGTTCAATATTAACACTATAGTCAACACGACCAATTCCAACAGGCGTAATAGCCGTAGTACTAACTATCTTTACCACTACGGAATGCCCTCCATGTTAAAGATAATACTTATTGTGTGTGGATTGATAGCATCTCTATTTGATATTCTTACTCGTAAGTTATCTCTGTTTGTTATCTTACGATTAACAGAATAGCTTCTTGTGAAGTCATTGAGAGCAATATAACCAGTGACAGGTAATATCTGTTCTTGGTTAACGTAGCAACGAATCTCTACAAGTCCGTTACAACCATTAGGAAAGTGTAACTCAATGTTAGTAATAGCACCTGTTAGTGGAGATAGCTCTTGTAATGCGATCTCAGTTGCTGGTAGAACCGTTGTATCTGGTCGTGTAAAAGACACTTGTAAAGACGCAAATAATGATCTTTCTTCTTCTTTGCTCACGTTTAATCACCTTATTGTACTACCGCATACCTTTTTGAGTACTCTGGGGTTCGCATGAAGTTGCCAAGTGTCTTACCAATCACAGGACCGACGACTATCATAGCAACACCTACAGCAAGTAAAGCCCATGCCCAGCTTGGAATAGCAGCTATTACTGACCAAACACTTGCCAGTAGAAATACTATACCAAGTATTGCAAGTAATGTTGGTAAGAAAGCAAGAAGTAAAGCCCATGCAAACGGTGAACCATACAACTGCATATCTATAACTCCGTTCTCAATACGTATCCATACTACATCAGCTTTGAATCTAGC
>Ga0315282_10003422_pt1 | contig 28507 bp, 29 predicted proteins | sample YL17G07_20_MG_FD_203693 | JGI IMG/M metagenome (GOLD analysis project Ga0315282, IMG submission 203693) | Sediment microbial communities from Yellowstone Lake, YNP, Wyoming, USA - YL17G07_20 | ecosystem: Environmental > Aquatic > Freshwater > Lake > Sediment | place: USA: Wyoming | collected... | reverse complement strand
CGGAAAAGCCATTTACAGAAACCGTGAAACTAACCATCTGTATTTCAAAGAAGTTCACGAAAACCAAACACGTCATGATAGGCCACTATGATGAAGACGGCGGGTTCGACGAGATAGCCGAGGTTCATTTAGGCAAAGTCCGTTAACTGCTTGTTGTTTACTGCTTGTTTGGATAAGACTTTGACGTTGTGTTTGAATTTTAGTTCAACCCAAGCCCGGTTTTGTGGCACTGGACTTTGCAGTTGCGGATCGCGTATTATTGAAATTTCCGTTTCGTCGCCGATGAACCGCACGGTCCACAAGCCAACACCTATGCGCAAAAATTCTTTTATTCGGACTCCGCGGGTAGGGTTCAGCGAAAAATCATATCTTGGGGTTTCCGCAACAAGGATAACATAGTCGAAACTGCGCCGATAATTTTCTGCCTGTTTAACTGCACGCATTAGTCCGTCGCCTGAACTTTTGTATTCGAACGCGTAGAGTTTTCCCTCTTTCACTGCGGCCACGTCGACAAGTCGGTTCTTCTCAAAAGGGCAGCCCACCCCACCACAAACCATTTCTCGGGGATAAACGTGAAAACCGTTTTTGGTAAGGTAGTCAGCCAGAAAGGCGTGTGGATGCGCAGGATAAGTTCCTTTCACGGGCGGTTTGCCACGTTGACCTATCCGCTCTAACAAAAACGCATACTCGCGTAGGTACTCAGCATCCTTTAGCTCGAGCAAGCCGTTTTCCTCGTGAACTTCAACGCTTAACCCGTCAATAACCATTTTTAGAACGGTGAGCCGATTAAATTCAATTCCCGTAATTATGCCTTCCTTCTCAAGCCTCGAAAGGAAAGAGTCAACTTCGAACGGCGAATCAAGGGTTTCTCCAAACTGTTTCGCAAGGCCAAGCGCGTAGTCATAAACGGCCTTTCCCATAACATCTATTGCGCGACCAAACTCCTGTTTAACAATTAGTCGACGACAGAAAGAGTAGGCGGTTTCCCTTCTTTTTTTAGGCCGCAATTCTTTTCTCAGCAAGCGAGGACTCATCACATTCTCCTAAAAAAGGATCTCCTAATACCATTTAAAGCTTGTGCACTTCCGAACTTTTACTCTAAAGGCAGAAAAAGTTTAATTCGCCGACGCCTACGCGCGTTTTTATGGTAGCTGTAGAGCGCAGACTATTTGGTAGCCTTCGTTCGCGAACACTTTTCCGCGTGTGGCATTGTCCATTGCCTCATCCATGTCTTCGGCTTGAATTGTTTTGATGATTTTTTTGCCCTTTAGCGTCGGATTTGTGTTTCCGCATAGTTGCAACACGATTAGGTAGTCCATTTAGACCACGACATTATTATACATGCCACAATTAATAAATCTTTTTGAAATTATCAGAAGAACAAACCTTTGATTTTTATAACCGTTGTGTTACTGGGGAAATATAAGTGAAAAAATTAGGTGTATCACAAGGAAAAAATTGGAAGAATAGCTAAAAACAGGGGTGGGATTCAAACTAGGAATAAGGCGTAAATTAATTTGTGTGTGCTATCTTAACTATTAAAGCGTGTGGTATTCCTTCAATATTTAACACTGCTTCAGGGTGAACATAGCCTTGTCGGATCGCCTCCTCAACAACTTTTTTTCCAACGAGGTTTACAATAGTCGCATTAGAGATCATTGCAACTGCCTCTGCAACAGCGGTTTTTTCGTCACCGTAAAACTTTTCGTCCACGTGGAAGGAAATTTCACCATAACGCAAGGTTCGACCTAACAGTTCGCAATCGCAAATTGCTAAGACCATTTCCATGCCAACGCGCCTAACTTTAAAGTATGCTTCCACATGTGTTCCCCCAAAGATATATGAACGCACACTAACTTAAAGTCTTTCTCAAAAACATCGCAAAAAAAGCTTCTTTTTCGTTGGGACGCCTGTTTTTCGGGTAATGGACGGAGTGTTTTTTGTCAGTGTTTGCCCGATCGTAAGGCTTGTTGATTGGTTGCCCCTTTCTGTTTTTGATATTCTTTTATTGCTTTTCGTGACTTGATGCTTGATCCTAACGCAACGAAAAACAGCAGCGTAACAAAAAAACTGGGAACGGCAAACAAGTTTAATTTTGCTTCTAAAAAGTCAAATCCAATCTTAAAGTTCCATGCTGCTAGAAGTAGGAAAAGCAGAAAGTTCAATAAATTCTGTTTGCGCTTGAAGTTTAACATGTTATGTCTCCATTTTTTGCAAGGCTTGTCCAGTTGGCAACGGCCACAGTTGTCATTGAAAGCGTAGTACCCACCAAAACACGGATTAACCTTTTCTGACTCTTCAACTGGAACCTTTTCCAGCCTTGTAGCTGCCTCCGTTTTATCCACGTCCTTTTTTCCGCTTGTGGGGTTTAACTCCGAAGAGTTTTTCTTCTTCTTTTAGCCACTCTTCATCTTCCCTCCTTCTTTCTTCAACGGTTTTCTCCATTTCCTCTTTGCCTATTGTCGTTTTTGGCGGTTTTTTGACTGGCTTGTGCATAGTCACGTGGAAAGGAGTTGTATCCTTCTGTTCCGTTCTTAATGTGCTGTGGCTGCATCCTTTGAAGTGTTTACATTTTTCACAGTTGGCTACTAGCTCTCTGTCTCGTGGTTTCATAGCGTCTTTTAGGGGGCAGAAAACCCACACTGGCGGCACGTTTCGGGGCAGTCCTTTTCTCCAGCCTTTTCGTACGAGGCAGAATCCGATGCCCATCAAGTCACAGTACAGCCTAACCATAGTGCTCGAGTCGCCAGCATTTCCAAAGTTTACCATTACTTCTTCCTCTTTTTCGTCTTCTTTCCGAACAGCTTCTCTTCCTCTTCTCTCCACTCCTTGTCGTGCTCTTCCTTTTCTTTCAGTTGTTTCTCGACGTCTTCTGGGTCCTTGGTTATCGTGAGAGTTTTAGTAATTTTAGGTTTAACCTTTTTCGTGTCTCCCGGGGTTCCCAAGCCTCTTCTGGTAACCCTGTAAGAAACCGAGACGTTTCCAAACTTTTTTTCGAAGGATTGGGTTCCAGGATGTTCTTTTTGCAGTTGCTCTTTGATTTCTTGTGCTAACTTGGGGTTTTTGGCAAGTTCTTCTAGCGAATGACCGCTTAGATTTTTTATCAGTTCATCTATGTTGAAGCCAAAGAAAGTTAAATTGCCTAACCCGAAAGAAGAATCAATTTTTTTGGGTTTTTTACTCACCATCTTTCTTCACCTCTTTCAACTTTTGGTTTGAATTCTTTTATTTCGGTTTGACATTGAATTGCCTTCAACTTTTCTATCTTAGACCAAACCTCAAATTCTTTTGGGAAATATTTCTCCATCACTGCGTTAGGGTTGAATGGGGAAACCACGTGGCAAAGTTCGTGGATCAAAATCAGTTCTATCGCCGGCTCCAAGTTCGGCCTTTCCAAAAGGTTTCGCGACATAAAAACGGTGATTGTAACGTTTACTTCATCATTTTTCTTTTCTAGTCTTGTGCGCCCACTCAAAACGCCTTCTTTTTCCTCTATTTGAACCTGATAGTTTATTTGAGGAAAAGCAAAGGGGATCCTAGCCTTAATTTCTTCCGCACGTTGCTTCAGCCAGTCCTCATTCATCATTTAACTTTTGCCCCCTCAGCACCGTTAGGGAAAAAGCAAATCCTACTGTGGTTAGTCCAATTTCGCTTGATTAATGTGGGTTTTCCTTGTCGCGTTTTGTTTGGCCCCTGTTTTTCTGGCCCAAAGTAGTTCTTCAATGCGGCTTTCCCCATTAATGTTAAGGCTAGAAGCGAATATAAACTTTTGTAGGTAGTCACGCCTATGCTGAAAAGAAAGTTGACCTTTCACCACGAAACTTCGTCGTGAACTATTCTAATTTTGATTTTGTCGCCGTACACCAATGGAAAAATCGCAGCAATTTCACGGGCTAACTCCTCATGATCCGGCTGAAAAACCACAATCTCAAAATTATAGGTAGGATTATCACCCGTGTATCTGGCAACTTGGGCAATCAACGGTTTTTTTGTTCGGCTGAAAAACCCGTTTTTCGGGATAATCTTTCGAACTTTATACTCCACCATGGACGAGTAGTCGTTTATTTCAAAGAACACGGTTTCCTTAAAAAACGGCTGCACCGCTTTTACAACCAAGTCTCCAAACTCTTTCTGCTCTTTATGTTTTTTCTCAATTTTACGGCGCTCTGCCTCTTCCTCTGCAAACTCGCTTTTTATCTCAACTGGCATTTGCAAGCCTCAAAAAAACATGGGGAACGCCAGCTAATAAACGTTTCTTTAACTTTTGACAAGCCGCTTTTTCTAAAATTTAACGCTGTTACCCCTTTTTATAGGGTTTATCATGTATTTTTGTAAAAGTGAACTTTTCGTTTGCAGGCGGCCAAGGCTAGGGTTAGCACTGTAAACAAAACGAAGACAGGCATCCACGAGGGGAACTCTGGCACTATCCAAGCGCTTGACTCCACGATTTTGAAGGAAAGGTGACAAGTGGTTTCGGGGCCTGACGGGTTGATTAGCTCTTCAAACACTTCGACAAGCATTCCTGTTGCCTTGTCCCAATAGAAGCCTCCGTTGAATTGCTCGTTATCTAGCATCAAATGGTTTGTTGGTCTTGTGTCGTCAAGGTATGCTTTGCTTATTGTCTCGTTTATTGTGTAGCTTGAAAACGCTTGTGATAAGTAGATGGCATCGTGCACTTCGAGGCCGGCTGAAATTACAAGAAACGAGTTTTCGAAGCCGCTTCCTGAAACAACATCGCCTTCTGTAGATTTGGAAGAAGAGGTTCCGTTTTTAAAGTTTGTCACGACTTGAACCGTCACGTTTGTTTCGGAAACGTTTGTGACTGTCATAAGCCACGAGTCCACGTTTTGACACTGTTCCAGAAGAGTTCCGTTTCCACTGATTTCACCGTACTTGAACCATTCTCCAACGTGAACGCCCACCGTCCGCGTCTGAGCCTCCACAGAAGTTAATGATAAGAATGGAAGACAAGCTAAACACAACGAGAACAAAGCAAGCTTTCTATTCACAGTCAATGCCTCTTGTTTAAACCATATGCGCAAGCCTATTTATAGCTTTTCTTTTTTGGGAAACCTTTTTAAATCACAGGGAGAATTTAGTTTGTATGCCACTCTTTAGAACAAAACGTGAATATTTCGAATGGATCAAGTCAGGGGCAAAAACGATAGATCTACGCAGGGGAAAACCGAAGAAGGGCGATGTTGCAGTCTTCTTGTGCGGTCGCGAAGTTTTGAGAAAAAAGATTATTTTAAAGAAAACGGGAAAGCTAGAAGATATTTTAACCGAGGAAAATTACCGCCAGGTCGTGCCAAACAGCAAATCAATTACGGACGCTATGGAACGAGTTCGTTCTCTTTTCGGCACGACGGACGGAGAATTTACCGCATACCAAATAGGCTAACCCTAAAAATTGTAAAGAAACCTATCTTGAACTTATATGCACGGCTCAGAAAGTTCTTCCACAATTTTCACGTTTACCTTTTCTACATTGTGAACCAAAGTGAGAATGCCTGCAACGCGCTCTATTGTTGGAATCCACTCGCGCTCTTTCACTTGGAACTCGATTTTCTTCAAGGGCAGATCGAACCCACTGAGTGAACTTGTGATGTATATTATTGTTCGGAAAATTTTTAGCCTCCTTTGTAACCCCCTTGCAGGAAGTATTTTTACCTCCCAAAGCGCATTTAGACACCCCGCGTACCATTCAACTTTGATTTTTTCAGGGGTTGACTTCCGCACTTCTTCAGAAATAGTTTTAGTGATAGTTTCAATCTTTGCAAACAGTTTTTTCTTGTTCGCCACCGGGTCATCGATCGTGAGGGGAGACAAACCGTTCACCGTTACAAATAAACTTAACTTGAGATATAAAGTTTTTGGTGGCCTTTTCAGCAGGATTTGGTTCAATTGTTAACCATATGGACCTTTTTTCGACCAACCGCCGTTCGCTATTGACGATCATATTTAAAGCACAGCGAGCACCCTCCTAATTTGCTACTTCCAATACGGGTTTTTCCTTCCCATAAAAACCAAAACGAAGGTGAGGGCAACTCCAAATATGGCTATGCACCACACTGCTGCGTCTGCGCCGACCAAAAGCAGACAGAGAGCCGACGCTGCAACCATCACTAATAACATTATGATCATAACTTTTCTTCGTTTACGATTTATTTCAGTGAACCTACGCTGTTCTTCCTCTTCTCGTTCCTTCTCTTTTTGGGTTTGCTCAACTATTTTGACACGAGCCTTCTCTAGCAGTTCTTCCACCTGCTGCCGAGAAACCTTCTTTGACTCCAGCACCAACTCGTCCACTTCGTTTTCAGTTAAACCATTAGAAATTAGGTCTATGAGGCGCATAGGCGCGTATCCAAGCGAGTTCAAAAGAAACTGGACTTCTTCCCGATTTTTTAGAAAACCATACAGGTCATCCACAACCGTTGGCGGAGAGTACAGTTCAAGAGGGGGAAGAGCCTTCGGCAACACTTCGTCGTTGAGCAGGTAAAGTATCAGCCACCCCCGCTTCTGCAGTGAGTCGGGAATTGAAACTTGGTACCCACAGTATTCACATGTGGTTTTACCGCCCAGAAAATGTCCAAGCGGTCCACCGCAATTCGGGCATTTGAGCAGTTGCAGTTCAGCCCGTTTCTTTTCCAAAGTTTCCTCGTGGTCGAGCATTATGTGGTCAAGCGCAACGTTTTCTGCAATTTCGCGCCCGTACTTTTCTCCAAACATTTCGCCGACAAGCTTCACAGTTTCGTAGTCATGCCTAAACTCCCTGTGCTCCGATCCCACGATCTGGCTGGGCTCATCTAAAAAAGCGTGAACGTCATCTGCCCTAACACCATAACGTTCAAACGAGTGTTGACAGTGCTCTTCACGGTTAGGCATACCAATCAACAATAAGTAGTTGCAACCAGATATAAACTTCAAAACTTTCCAGTAGAAATCTTTCTGTGGCTAAATCCGAAAATTACTTTCTCTCGTTTTGCAGTTGTTCAAGTATTAAGGCAACTTTCTTGTTTGGAAGGTCGACTCTCCTAAGAACTTCCATTATCTACTGCAAGGCTTCAGCTCAGTCTGGCGCACTATTGACAACCGCAACCAAGTTATCTAAAATTTGAGAAATGATTGTTGACGCTCGTCCCAGAGGAAATATACGTCGCTCAAGGCCTTTGAACTCGCGCGCGGAACATCAAGTGTTCCATCCACTAATAATATGTTCAAACTCTTTTCTCCAGTCACATTTAGCGCGCGCTCTATTAGCGGGTAGACCTATAACTAACAGATATTCTTCAGTCGGAATAGATACAATAGCGCGTGCTCCACAGGTTGATTATTTTCATTCTCCAATAGGGTTACAGTACTTGATTGCGACATAGTCTGAAAAGAGGTTTAAAATGGTTTGTTGAGTCTGGGCGAAAATTTTCACCATTCCTAGCACGTGGCGGTATTTCATGTTTTTTTCTTAATACGGTCTAGTAGCCATGAACTGGATTGCATCTTCCTTCCGCCAACACCATATACAATTTTTATCCCCAGTTTCCTGCAGGTTTCAATCTCCGTTTTGGGCATATTATCTGGCGTTCTGTCTCCGCCTTTGGCGAAAATGTCTGGCTTAAGCCTTTCCAGACTCAGCGTGACAGTGTTGTCCTTATCTATGCAGGAAACAACCTCATCCACATATCTAATGCTCTCTAAAACTTCTTTTCTCTCCTCGTAAGGCATAAAGACATAACCTCTTTTTCTGGTTAGCCATTCGTCACTATTCAATATTACAACTAGTTTGTCGCCCAACGCCTTTGCTGCTTTAAATTGACGAATGTGCCCGATATGGACAGGATCATAGCCACCACAGACAACCACTACCTTAAGTTTTCTTGGCATATTACTCCCCTGATATTTACTATCCACTCATGTCCACTTTGCATCTTGACCCCGTTAATATAATTTAGTCGCGTAATATTTAAGAGTTTCGAAGAGCTAGGCGTGAACCAAATTTTAGCTGGTAAAACAGAAAATAAAGCGGAAAATTGATGTTTTCGTGTTGAGAACGGTTTTTTGTAGCGAAATTGTCTGTTCTAATTATTGGACAGCCTGTACTAATTTCTGGGTTTAAGAAGACGTGTGTTCATGCTTACTCGAGGATTAAAGATGGAAAAGGCCATTAAAAAACGTGCCCTATACTACGGTTTCGCTGCAGTAGGTTTAGGTTTGCTGCTTTGCGCAATGCTTTTCGCAGTTAGCTACACTCCTGAAAACCAGTTGCCTCCCGCATTTGGACCGATGAAAACTTTCACTTCGCTTTCAGACATCAGAGCTTTTCTGAACGTTCATGCACAGTCGACGGGAATGTACTTTTTCTCAAGCGACGTTAACCGCGTTACCGCGCTTTTAGGTCCCACCGCCACTTTCGGCGTTTCGGGAAGCACTGAAAAAACGCCAAGTTTCGAGTTTTCACAGACAAACGTTCAGGTCGCTGGAGTCGATGAAGACGACATTGTCAAAACAGACGGCGAATACATTTACACAGTTTCTTACAGCACAGTTACTATAGTGAAGGCTTATCCTCCTGAGGACGGCATAGTTGTTTCTAGAATAACCTTCAACGAGTCTTATCCAGTCGGCATTTTTGTTGATGGAAACTGGCTTGTGGTGCTTGGAGTTGAGTACCCGAACAGTTACATGGGCTGGATCAACATTGGAACGAAAACCTTTATTCAAGTTTACGACATCACCAACAGAGCCTCGCCCGTGCAGGTTAGAAACTTTGAACTGTCAGGCAGCTATTTTAACTCGAGAAAAATAGGCAAATACGTGTACGTCGTTGTTAACCAGCCCGCCTACATAGTCTACGACACAGTGATCCTTCCAAAGGTTTACGGCGCCAACGGCCCAGTCGACGTTAAACCGTCAGAAATACATTATGTGGACTTGAACGACACTTACTTCGCGTACACGACGGTTGTCGCAGTCAACGTTGAAGCTGCCAGCGAGGATCCAAGCTACGTTACTATGCTGGTTGGAGGAAACAGCAACATGTACGCATCGCTTAACAACATATACCTGACCTTCCACGAGGAAATCACGTTTGCTAACACAGTAACGGATCACACGTGGGTGTATCGGCTGCGAATAGATGGCAGTAGCATTGTGTGTAAGGCAGAGGGCAAGGTGCCAGGACACGAGCTTAACCAGTTTTCGATGGACGAGTACAACGGTTACTTTAGGATTGCAACCACAACTCGAGGACCCAACGGCGAAACCAAAAACAACGTGTACGTGCTGGATATGGACTTGTATGTTGTTGGAACGCTTGAAGACTTGGCTCCCGGCGAAACAATAGATTCGGCAAGGTTTATCGGCGACCGCTGCTACCTGTCAACTTCAGTTGTTCGCAGAGACCCATTCTTCGTCATAGACGTTTCCAACCCGTACAATCCGCAGGTGCTTGGATACCTGAAAATCCCCGGCTTCACAAGGTACTTGCACCCGTACGACGAGGATCACTTGATAGGCATAGGTCGAGACGGGGACGGCCACGTTAAGGTTTCAATCTTCGAGGTTTCAAACGTCAGCGAACCCGTTGAAGTGGCTTCATACAGTGTCGCATCGCAATGGTCAAACACGCCGCTTCTCTGGGGCGACCACAAAGCATTCCTGTTCGACGGAAGACAGCTTCTAGCCATACCTATGGACACGTATGGAGAAAACAGCACAGACGTATCGTGGAATGGCGTGTACGTCTTCAACATAAACTTGGACGGCATCACGCTGAAAGGAAAAATAGACCACGAGGTCAACAACTACACCGTGGCGATCAGCAGAACACTATACATCGAAAACATCCTGTACACGGTGTCAGAGTGGGCAATCAAAATGAACGCAATAGAAGACCTAACGCCAATAGGCACAATAGACCTCGGCAACCCATACCCATTCTACCCTGTGCGACCATAACGTGCCCTTTTTTTAAAACTTTTGAGTTAACTTATGTTTGCCCACTGCCCGATTTCTCGTTTTAGTTCGGGAGTAAGGTATTCTGGTTTGAACAAGAACTGTTTTGCCCTAGTGATTGCAATTATGCAGTCTTCTTCGCTGGCTTTATGGAGGTTAGCCAGAAAACTCCCTCCTTTAGGGGGAGATGAATGGCGTATCTCGAAAAGCTATATATACCCCGCGCAACATTGTAGTTTGTGGTCGAAGATGAAGAGAGCGTACCGCTTCAGGCTCTACCCACGAGAGAAGCAGGCTGATCAGCTCGAGAAGACGCTAACGCTGTGCCGAAGCCTCTACAACGCTGGGCTGGAGCACCGCATCGTCGCGTACAGAAACGGCCAGCCGGCGACGTACCTGCAGCAGGCGAATGAGCTGCCACAGATAAAGAAGGAGCTTTCGGAGTACGCTTCCGTCCACTCGCAGGCACTGCAGGAAACGTTGAAGAGGCTTGACCGAGCTTACAAAGCCTTTTTCAGGCGCGTCGAGGAGAAGCGGAAGGGCGGAAAAGTGAAGGCGGGCTTTCCAAGGTTCAAAGGCCAGAACCGGTTCGACAGCGTAACTTACCCGCAGAGCGGCTTCAGGCTGCTGCCAAACGGACACTTGCTAATCTTGAGGGTCGGCGAAGTGCGAATGTTTATGCATCGTGTCCCGAAAGGCAAAATTAAAACGTTGAACGTTAAGCGTGACAGGTGCGGCTGCTGGTACGCAGTGCTGACAGTGGACAAGCCCGCAGTTCGGAAGAGGGCTACTCGGATGGTTGGAGTCGACTTAGGCCTCCGTAACTTGGTGGCGTTGTCGACGGGGGAGGCGCTGCCGGCTCCAAGGTTCCTGCGGCGTTCGGAGGCGAAGCTGAAACGGCTGCAGCGCAGGGTGAGCCGAAAGGAGAAGGGAAGCGGCAAGCGCCGAGAAGCCGTGCTGCGCCTGGCAAAGGGTCACCGAAAGGTTGAACGCCAACGCACGGATCTGCTGCACAACCTCTCGCACCGCCTAGCAAGGTGCGACGTAGTCTTCGAGAAACTCAACGTCTCAGGAATGCTCAAAAACCATTGCTTGGCCAAGAGCATCGCGGACGCGTCGTGGGGTCGCCTAGTCAAGATGACCGTCTACAAAGCGGAAGATGCTGGTGGACGAGTAATGCTGGTCGATCCGAGGTATTCAAGTCAGGAGTGTTCGGTTTGCCACTCGCGCGTTAAAACCGTGTTGGCGGATCGGATTTTCAAGTGTCCCCGTTGTGGTCTCATAATCTGCCGCGACGTAAACGCGGCTAGGATAGTGCTGCAGCGGGGCGTAGGCAGGGGCACTGCCGAATTTACGCCCGTGGAGAATGCGCCGCTACTCGTTGAGCAAGCGCACTCGACGAAACGGGAAGCTCCTCCCTTTAGGGAGGAGAGGATGTCACGGTTGGCTGCTTGAATTCTCGCGAGGATTTCTTCGTTAGGGGTTCTCCAGTTTTTTCGAAGCGAATCAACAGCAATCAAAATACACTTGATCATTCCAACCCGTTTTTCAAGGTAGTGCCCGCCAACAGCCAAGGTTAAACCAGCAAGGAAAATGCCTGACATCCCTATTACGGCTCCAACCTGCCCCTGCACCAGCGCGTAAACGCCAAGTCCCGCGTCGAGGACTATTGAAATGAATGCAACAATGTTTCACATGTTAAACACGTCTCTACGTTCGTTCATTGTAGCCACACAAATAACATGAACGCTCTCCAATTTAAGCCTTTATCCTATTTCATGTTAACGTCGTTGATTACTAGAAAGAATTTTTTTCCTCATTTTTCTGAGTGCTTCAACAGCTTCTGGACTTATTTTTTGGTTGACGGGTTTGGTTTCGAGCAAAGATAGGCCACCTTTAACTCGAATTTTTGGCTGGCACTGCACAAACTGAACGGCATCCAGCAATTGGTTTAAATCTTTAACAGATATCTCAAGAGTCGCCGCAGCCTGTTTCTTCGAGATTGCGTCTTCTTTAATTAGCAGGTCAAACAGCTGAACCAGTTTACACATATTTCCGCTCACATTAAACACCAGTTAAAGCTTGGTTTTCTGCATATATAACTCTTTCTAGCCAATGTTATTATATTATAACAAACTTGAAACAGGTTCCATTTTAGAGGTCTAAGAGGCTTTTCTGTATTAGCGTTTTTGGTTTTTGAGGTTCTGGCGGTAGCCTCAGTTTTGCGGGGTCAAGCACTGTTCCATCAAATCCATATTTTGCACAGACGTCTTCAGGCGAAGTTTTTTTGGCCAAACATTCTATTGCATCCACTAGGACTTGGCTGCCTTCTCCATTTTTCCTCGATAGGTTGGTGTCGAACACTTTGAAAAACAGTTCTAAAATGTCAAACAAATTGCCGAAGTAGATTTGGCAGTTTGCATAGACGCTGACTCCCTGTGGTTGCCCGTTATCGCCGAAGGTCTCCAGCCGAATGTGGGCTTTTTTGAGAGAGGGCTCGCCGTTTATTTCAATTAGTGGAAGCTTGTAGTTCAGGCCGATCTCCACCTGCGACATGCCATTTCTGAAGTCTTTTATGGCATCGACAAGCATCCAGCGGCCCCTACGCCATGCTTGCGGATAGTCGTTGTCCTCGTTCTCGAAAAAGAATTTTAGCATTTCAAATAATTCTCTAAACTTGACTGGCCCGTTGGAGCGGATGCCCAAGATGAGGTCAACGTCACTTTTACTCCCCGGTTCAAAGTAAAACTCCAAATTAGTCAGCCGAGCATGGAATAAGGCGAAATGGTTAATAAATGTTTCTGTGGCCATGGTTTTTTGATGTGTTGTTTCAAGTCCTCAATTGAGGCTAATCCTTCGTAGACTTAGTATCCGAAGTTTAGTTTTCTGTTGGATGCTTCTTTAACGAACCATTTTGGTTGCAGGTCGAATCCTTAAATGTCGTCGGCGTTGGTGACGAACTCTTTTTGTTTCAGCAAACTTGGTATGATTTAAAGGAGAGAAAGTCAACTGCCCCTCCAGAAGAGTAGGCTTGAAAGTTGTGGAAACAAAAGAATTGACTAGTGTGCACGATAACCTTTAAATAGGGTTGGAGTCTTACTTAATTGAGGAAAAATGTTGCGTAGTTGTCACGGCATCAGCAAGCTTGCGGCGGTTCTTTTGCTAGCTACAGTAGTGGTAGTTAGCGGAGGCGCAGTAGTTGTGTACGAGCATTTATCAAGTTCTCCCGAGTCAAAAATTGATTTACGCTTTACAGGTACGGATCCCCCTGACCCGGAGCCCCAATGCGTTTTATACAGGGATATTGTTGATTTGCCTGACCCAACTTGGCTTGGTTTAACAATACGTTACTTTGACGATGATGTTGTCGCCCTATATTTTCAGATCACTGGCGACAATGCAAACTATTCGTTTCAGACGGTTCAGCTTGGAATGTTGGCTGCTGGCACAAATGACTACAAAAATTTGGACGCGTTTGCCTCCAGATCAAAACCTCTCCCCGCAGACTTACCTGGCGGAGAATGGATGGAGTCAGTGGATCTTGTTCTAAAAGCCTACGCGGACGCAGCCTACACAAATTTAAAATGGACTTTTACTAAAACATTATTCATTCACTGGATAAACAGCATCGACGCAGCTTGGACACAAGACGTGTTAAATAGCTTTGATGATGGAACAGTTCAAGGATGGGCGGTAGCAGTCGAAGCAGGAGGCGGTTATGGCGCCACCCTTACCGTCGCCGCAGATTATTATTTATCTACAAACGGTAGCTTAAAGGTCTCTGAGCATATTGGTGAACCTGGCAGCCCCGATTCTGTTCACCTTAAGTACCTTCAAGTCTGGGGTAACTCAACAAGTTTAGTCTTTCTAGGGAAACCATGCGATACTGTTCGGTCAGATTACCTTCCCCAGTCTACATGGATGAGGATAGTAGTGCCTTTAACACCGAATACGGAGTTAACTGTGAAAGTTCAACAGGATGTTGAGGCCTTCGCTAATTATGTTGCTCCCTATGGTGAGACTCGTTTTAATATTTACAAAACGTTCACTACCGCCAACAAACCCGAAGTCTTCGCCATCATAAATGTTCGAATGTATTCGTGTGCTAGCTATAAACTTCCAGGTGGAACGTACTGGGCGCTGGCTGATTTTCTTTGGCTTGACGATTTCAAAATAATTTCAAAATAAAAGTTTTTGCACTACACAAAATACAGCCACACTTCAAAAGAGTGGTTAAACTGTTTTTAAAAAGTAGCAACGGTCAAATCAACCTTACTCACTTTTTCTTCTCTCGCAAAACTTAACTAAACCGCAACTAAAGTATTTAAATACATGCGTTTAATATTTGTTGAGGGTTATGCATTTTAAGTTGAGGAAGAAGGCGGTCAGCCAAATTGTGGCAACCATTTTGTTAGTGGCGATCACGGTTGCCGGCGGCCTGCTTGCATTTTGGCTCTGGAACAATATGGCGGGAATAGAATCAAAGAAGACGCAGGTTAACTTCGATTATCTTGCTTTATACAGAAGTGTAGGGGAACCTGAAGCTGTTTTTGCTTCAACATTGAAAAACGCTGGAAACAAGCCTATCAAACTTTTGATTATTAAACTGCATAATGAAACGGTCTACCCTGTGCCGTCGATCAGTGATTCCTCTCCGCTTGAGCCGGGGGAAAGTGTTGGCGTAACGCTGACTCCGCAGACGATACACGCTGAATGGTACACGGTGGGCAACACCTACACAGTAACAATAGTTCAAGCAGAGGCAACAGACGGTAGCACTTACAGTCACACGACGAACGTGATGTGTATGGGTTCGGAAGCAGGTCATGCAATTTCCCAACAAACAACTTTTAAAGTTAGTGGGGTACATTCTCACGGCCAAATTTTAACTGTTGACGAAGTTTCTTATGTGTATCCTGAAATCACAGAACAAAAACCAGTAACTTTCTCTTGGCCTGCTGACACGCCCCACTCGTTTATTTGGGCAGAAATTATAGAGGAAGCAGCAACTTGGACTGGAAAAAGATACCATTACGATTACTGCGTGGTTATGGGAAACGTTGCGAACGTTTCGTTAAAAACAAACGCAGGCGCAATCACCGTTGAACCGGGAAACTCGACTGTACACGGATACTATTACACTCAGTACGCCTTGAACGTGACGATTGTTGGTGCCGGCACGGTTGCAGTTGACTCTGTTACAGTTACTAACTCGAGCATTTTGTGGTATCTTACAGGGAAAAACTTGACTGCCACAGCGCAACCATCATCCATGTACACGTTTGACCATTGGGTTTTTGACGGCGTGAACCAAACAGCAGATACCCTAAGTATAACAATGAATTCCACCCACAATCTGACCGCCGTGTTTGTTCGGCCTACAGGCCTTGCTTCCGGCTATGACGACCTGTTTAGCGCGAGATTCGAAAAACTTGGCGGTTACGATGCGCTGACTGGGGTTAGATTCGAAAAACTTGGCGGTTACGATGCGCTGACGGGGGTTAGATTCGAAAAACTTGGCGGTTACGATCTCCTGTACGGGATCAAACCCGTTCTGTATGGAAGCTACGATCTTGTGGCGCAAAGCTACAGGCAATTGACAATTAAGATCAATGGTTCTGGTTACACGTTTCCACGTGCTGGTAATCACACCTATTTGAAGGGGGGGACGGCTTATGTGTGGGAGTGGCCCCAAGGAGGCAACCGGTTTAGCCACTGGACGCTGGATGGAAACTACAGCGGATCAGCAGACTCGATAACCGTGACGATGGACAACAACCATGTTTTAACCGCTTATTTTGAGCCTATTCCCACCTACACCCTTACAATGTCTGTTAACAATTCGACAATGGGAACAACAGATCCAGCCATAGGTAGCCACGTTTACTTTGAAGGAACACTGGTTCATGGAACGGCAACTTCAAACTTGGGCTACCGGTTTTCCAGCTGGCTACTAGATGGTGGAAACGCTGGTAGCGCAAACCCAATAAGCGTAACAATGAATGCGAACCACTGGTTACAAGCTGTTTTTGTGCCGGTTCCAACATACACCCTTACAATGTCTGTTAACAATTCGACGATGGGTTCAACAAACCCGAGTGTAGGCGACCACGTTTACTTTGAGGGAACAAGTGTCAAGGGAACGGCAACTCCAAACGTGGGTTACAAGTTTTCCTATTGGTTGCTGGATGGTACAGTTGAAACAGCGAATCCAAAAACAGTTGTTATGAACTCGAACCACGCCTTGAAAGCTTACTTTGAACAATCTATTGTGAACGTAACTTTCTCAGCATCAGAAGTTAAACAAGGCCTAACGATATTGACAGTGGATAGTGTCGACTATTCTTCCTCAGCGTTGCCCACGTTTAAGTGGCAATCTGGCAGCAGCCACGTTTTTAAGTGGTACAGCCCCGTGTCCAGCGGAACGGGCGAAAGATATGTTTGGTCCAGCACTTCAGGACTGTCCACCAAACAATCCGAAACCATAATTACCCCTGAAACAGATGGAACAATCACCGCAACCTACCACAAAGAATACTTGTTAACGATCAGTGTTTCGCCAGTTGCTTGGGGAACCGCCACTCCAGCTCCTGGAAGCCACTGGTACACTTCAGGGGCCAACGTGCAAGTGCAGGCTCAACCAGAAGTCGGTTACCAGCTAGACCATTGGACCAAAGATGGCAGCCCAGCAGGCTCACTTAATCCAATAACAGTAACTATGGACAACCCACACAGCGTAACAGCTTACTTCTCGCAGGTGGATTTGGGATACCTTGCCAAGCGTTTGGCCACCTGCGTTGGAGGCGCTCCCGCATTTTTCTATATTAACCCCTACTCTTATGTTGCCGGTTTTGTTGAGCAGCAAGAGATTCGAGACCATTTAGCAGGGGTTCAGATAACGTTTAAAGCTTGGAGTGGAGGCTGGTCGGATCCCGAAACCGTGAGCCTCGGCGAATCCGCCATATTCCGTATGGGTTCTGTTGTAAAAATTTGGTATGCTTACCTCCACCTGAACACGGGAAATTCCCTGCAAATAAAATATGAAGGCCACGAAGAGTTTTATTTGTACTACAACAGCACAAGTCACGAGACGGATGTCACTGCTGAAAATCCAGTAGGAGAAGATCCATCTCTAACCGTGACCGCGCACCTGTTGGAAACTAATGAGTATGTTGCTTTGCCATGTAACCTCACAGGCTACGCGGGGGGAAAGGCGTATATTGCACTAGTTAACATGAGTGTTTTCAATCTGCCTAACGGAATATACTTCCTATCTGCCCCAGTAATATTTAGGGGCGAACAATTTCTCATGTGGATTAACGTTGAAACGGGAGAGCTTCTTGGAACAGAGGCAAAACTGAAACTTTCTCTCGCAGAAAACACATATTTACAAGCCATTTACTGTTCGTGATGGCAATAATTAATGTTTCTATTGTTAGGATTTTTTGAGGTGTTGTTTCAAGTCTTCAATTGATGTTAATCCTTCGTAGACTTCATATCGAAAGTTTAGTTTGCCGTTGGACACTTCTTTGACGAATAGTTTTAGTCGTAGGCCGAGTCCTTGAATGTCGTCGGCGTTGGTGACTATTAGGATTTCGTCTCCTGAAAACCAGCGGCCAACCAAATCCGTCTTTCTGAACGGGAACGTGGCGAACACTTTTTGTACCAGCTCGTTTACGTAGTCGTAGCCGTACTGCGCGTTCAGTTTGTGGACGTCCTCGAAGTCTAAGAACAAGCAGTTGAATTTGCCTAGTTTTTGCAGTTCTTCTTCTAGGGCGTTTCGAGTCAGTATTCCAAAGGGCTTGTCCACTCGTAAGCCATCGATTCTTTTTCTAATTTTGTCTAAGTCTATGCCAAGGATTAATCCGCTACCGTGTTCGGCGTGGACGCATTCTTCAACCAGAAAAAGATTGTTTTCTGGCGGGTTTAACAGTTTATGGTATAGGATGAGAAGTTCTTTGTATTTTTCGTTTCGAATGAAAATGTCGTGGAAATGCTGGTAGCGCGGAAGAAATAGTCTTTTCTTGATTGTCTCCACGTCTTCAGTTAGATCTGTGTGTATGCTTTTGTAGGAGAACTGGGATAGTTGTGATAGGTCGTAGTATTTGGAAACGTAGTGTAGGTAGTCTTCAAAGGTTAACACGCCGTGCAAAGCCAATTTTTCTTCAAGTCTTTCCTTGAACAGGCGGAAAAACTCTTCAAACGGAAAGCTATCAAAGTTTCCTGAAACCGAACATTCAAAATACTGGAAAATCAGGTCTGACAGTTTATACATTGTGAAGCTCCCTGTACTTGTTGTTGTAGTCCACGCAAACGTCCAAGCAGTTTTTTCTGCAGATTTCATCTTTGAACGAGTCGTGGGCTTTGAACCATTCACCTCTTTCCAAACGCATTTTCAAGCCTATTTCACCTATGGGCTCGCCGCCTTCTCTCAGATAAATTATGCATGGAAAATGGTAACATCCAGCAGCTGCGGCATCATCCAAGACTAATGCGCATCGGTGAAAGTCTTTTTCTGTTACGCCCCGAACGTTTCTGCCTTTAAAAAAGTTGGTAACCCGATACTTAAGGATTGGATGAGCATCTAGAACCGACTGCGGAATTTTTGATAAGCCTACGAGAAGCTTGTTGTACTGTGCAGCAGAAATGATTCTGATATCTGCAACGCCCAACGAGTGCCCGAAGTTTACGACGTCAGCAACGTAGTCCACAGTTTCTTCAGTGAACACCATGCCCAAAGTCACGTAGGTCAGCTTGGACAGTTCCCGAATGTTTTCAACGATTTTCTGAACGAAGCCCTGCGAAACTTTCTCCCAAGGCGCGCGGATCCCTTTTCCAAACGTTGAAGAGCAGCAAGCATCTAGCGAAATGGAAAAGTCGTTGACGCCCAAGGCCACAAGCTCTTTGTAAAGCGCCAGCGAACTGTACCCGTTTGTTGAAATAGCAATTCGCTCCACGCCTTTACTTTTGGAGTAGGCTACGAGCTCTTTGAGGTGCGGGTGAAGGGTTGGTTCGCCACCTGAAAACCTTATGTGTCTAAGACCGTTCACGCTCCACAAGTCAATGATTTTCTTAGCGAAGGAAAGAGACATAGTTCCCCTAAGCGCAGGTTTTAACCCTCGACAGTATGGACAGTGAAAATTACAAACATCAGTAAGTAACATTTCGCACCGCCACATGGGCGTAGTTAACGAAACGTTTTTCACTCTCTCATCGCATAAAGTGTAGAAGCCAATATCTTCCATTTTCATCTTCTTAACCTATATCTAAAGTGTGCCTTATAATATTTAAATCTTTTTGGTTAACTTTCCATTGTAAAATTACTACCACCAGTCACCTCATAAAGAGTTATATACTAAACCGTTCAATTTCTTGAACTGCCGTTCAAGTCATTTACTATCTTTAAAAGGGAATTAAGGTTTCTGAATTTTCTGCTCGACTCGAATGTTTTGTATGCCCTGGAAAACGTTGTCCTTAATGATTATTTCTCCCAACAGAAGAGTTTTACATTTTGGACAGGAGCCTAAAGCATCCTTGATTATTCCGTCTTTCACTACGAGTTTTTCATTTTCCACTTTGTCGCCCACCTCGAAATAAAGCAGCAGGTTAAACAGAGCCTTAGTTTGGAACCCAACCATAACCTTCCGTTTGCAGTTAGGGCATATAGCTTCTGCGTCAAACTCGTCGTACAAACCCAACACAGTCACCAAGTTAATCATAGCCTTTGCCTTTATTAAGTTTTTCTATGATGGCTACAAAACTGAGTTTTTCATGCAATCGAACTAGTGGAGAAAGCAGGAAGCCGGGCATCCGCGAGGAAGCCCACGACTTCAGTCGTGCGGTAGCTCACTCCTACAAACGTGATTGAGATAGTGGGCGGGTTGGTCTTGTTGATAGTTATTGCAGTTGCCGTTGCTGCTGTTAAACATAGAAAACGTGCAAAGGAAACGCAACCTCCAACACAACCAATCAACCCGTCTGAAAAACAGGTTTTCGAAACTGGCGAAGGCAAATCTGCTGAGGAACTAAACAAGTCCTTCAAAACCCATCCGTCAACTTTTACCTGATGATTTTTGGCTAGATATTTTAGCCATGTTTCTTCGCCATAAAGTTTGATCCTTGAGATCCAATATTTAGACTCGTTGCCTAAACCCATAAGTGGTGCAAGTGGAGTAGATGGACATCTTCCCCCGCCTAAAGGCCAGGGCTTCCCACAGTTCAAGTTAAACTGGGCATCTCAAGTCACTTAATAACCCCGCTCACTAAAATAGAGATCCGCCACTTCTTCGAAACCCCAATTAACACCATCAACCGTTTCAACCATTTGTCCTCTTGGATATGTATCATAACTAGCAAATAAGAAAACATTAATAAGGTTTAGGTCGTCACCTTCAGGACATTTCATAACAATCGCATATTTTGTATCTGCCTCTAATGTTATTTGCGTGTTGAAAACAAACTCGTAGAATGCTCCTTCTGGATTATCTGTAATATCCATTGCCAACATACTTTTAGAAACCAAGTCGTCTCCTATAGGTAGTCCCTCTTCAGTCTCTCTGATGCTTACAATGAAATCACCCTCTGGTTCACCCAAACAATATAGTTTAAGAATTACTTTAGTGAGTTTATGTGTTATCTGAGGAGTGAAAGTTTGTCCAAACCACCATACACTACGTATTTCCGCTTCATCATCAATTTCTTCCTGGCTTTCAAACTTTTCTTCAGTTGGCACAATTAGTTCGTAGCCCCATTCTTCAAACATGAAGTCTTCAGGTTCCATGATTTCCCATGTATCTCCGCTATCATCAGAATAAACCTTTGAACCACCTATGTAGCTTGATTCTGTTTGGTTTTCTCTCCAAAGAACAGCATTGAACTCAACTCCCTCTAAGGCTCTGCAGACAACAGCATACTGAACAACATCAAGAACCACCCTGTTTTCAAATGTTATTTTATACCATTCTCCTTCAGCATCTTCCGTTAGCGTGTCTCCATCTATCTCTGCAACACACAGATCTTCTCCGTTTGGCACTCCTTCACTTGTTGCTTGGATGCTCACGGTTAAATCGTGAGGCAACCCTTCTCTGAAGAGTTTGAGTCTTAGTGAAGTGATTGTGTGCTTTTTGCTTGGGGTGAAAGTTTGGCTTAACCATGTGTTAGCATAAAAAAGTGCGTCAGTATCGTCTCCTACGTTGTAGTGTTCAAACATTTCTTCTGTTTGCGGTGTCACGGGCAATGTGTAAGTTATAACAAGCTTTGGTTGATAGCCTTCTCCATCTTCGTTTCCACAATATGTTATACCAAACTCTACATTAGATTGTGGCGCTACATCAAAGAAATCGTGGTCGTACTCTCTAATGCAAATTTTAGTTATTCCAGTTTCATTTATTTCACTAATACCCAAAGCATTAAAGTTTATGGCGTTATATTGGTCAGGTATCCACGAAGTCGAGTGTCCATATTCATTTCCTTCAAATGAATCATAGTCATCTAAGGTAAGCACATCTGCTTGAGTTCCTCTCTGTGCCGATACATTCGCATTTTCCATCACATTCGTCGGACTTAATCCAAGAGTAACTGACTTTATTAGAGCATTATCTGGAATTTCTGATGTATCAAAGCATAGGAAACTCCTCATAATACGGTAGCTCACACCGTCAAAAAATGCCTCTGTGTAGATAGGAGTATTGACATCCTCAGCCCAAGAGCCAGTGACATTATTGTGTGCCCAATCCCATTCTGTGTCATCTACTACGGCACGTTCAACGTATCCATCCTTTGCAGTTGAATAGCATGTTATAGTCTTTTGTCCAACGCTGGGTCCCCCGACTCCGAGGCATTTTACGCTTGCCACGGTTGAAAAAGTGCTTCCATCAACTGCTTCCGCCTTAACCGTCACCGAGTACGCGTTGCCAACAACGTATCGTTCAGAGTGTATCTTTGGTGGCGTAAGCGTCACACCCACCGTTCTTCCCGTCTCCAGCGGCATCGAAGCGTTCACCGACGGCACTGGGTAATCGGGCTCGTCGTGAACTTTGACTGTTAACTGTTTGATCGGCCTATTCCCTGTGTTTTTGATTGTTGCGGCGAAAAGGACTTCTGGCTCGCCCGTGCTCCGGTACAGGCTGAGAGATTCAAAGCTCACTTGCGTTCGTTGATTGCTGTTCGTCAACGTGCTAGTCATCAAGGCGAAAACGAGAAGGCCACCGGCAACCGTAATCGCAATCAAAATAATAACTGCGATCAACGAGCTGATTGACTTTATGCTCTTCCACAACTTCATAGCTATCATAATTGTAAAGTTGCGAGGATACTTAAAGTTTTGAGGAGTAGCGAGTTAAGAACTAGAGGCCAATATTTTCAAGTCGAAATGTTTGGTTTATTTTACTCACAATTGTTATGTTTCGGTTGGATGTGACATCCTCTCCTGCCTAAAGACGGGAGTTTTCTGGCTAACTTTTTATAAATCTTCGTTTAGCGCAGGCTCTGGTTTTTGGCGCCTCAGCCGCAGGAAGAAAGCAATTTCAAGTGATGTAACACGTTTTTTTCCGCAAGTCTTCCTGCACATCAACGGGGTTTTGAGGTTTACCTAGCTTGACTGATTGCAATCCTTCAACATAGCATTGAATAAGCAAATTGAGAGCGGTTTCAATTCCTCTCAAGGAAGTGATGAGCAAACCATTCTTGAAACCTGCTGGCAAAAGAAAGTAGCCATCCTTTGTTTTCGAAACTTCTATAGCGAAACGTTTAGAATAGTTAAAGGTTAAGCTGTCACCGTTTTTCATATGTTTCAATCGAGGCGCAAAGCTTTTAACTTCTTTTCTCACCTTTTTTCGTGAAATCTTCTTTTTCGCCACAAACTTCCCCACTAAAATATACTCGCAGTCACTATTAACTTTTACGGAATCCGCTCCGCGCGCACTCCGAGTCAACTTCTTTCTAACATCGCTCTGAGAAGGATCTTCACTGCACGCCCAACATCACTTGACTGGGTCACGTACCTTCCGACGATTATTATGTCCGCGCCCCTCTGCAGGGCATCCCCCGCCGTTTCCGGAACTATCCCGCCCGCCACCGCAATCAGCAATTTTCTGCCCCAAAACACCTCACGCACGGCAGGTATGAGTTCGAAACCGTGCGGCGTTTCAGCTTCCTGATCTATCCCCCTGTGCAGGATGACAATATCCGGAAGTTCGTTGAGGGATCTGAGTTTTCCGACGGGATCCTCCACGTTCAGCATGTCCACCGCCGCGCACATTCTTAGCCTCTTCGCCTCGCGTATGAATGTGTCGAGCGTTTTGCGGTGCGCCAATCCAGCGGCGACGACAGCGTCCGCGGTTCCCTCGTGGGCGAGGTCGACCTCAAACTTCGCCCCATCCAGAGTTTTCATGTCGGCGACGAGGAAGCGGTTTTTAGCCGCGATCCTCAAATCGTTCAGCACCCTCGTTCCGTACCTCTTGATGAGGGGGGTTCCAGCCTCGATTATTATCCTGCCACTCCTGGGCAGCCACTCTATCACTTGCTTGGACGCTTCGATGTCGGGTTCATCAAGGGCGATCTGCAGGTATGGTGGCTTTCGAAGACGTTGCAATTTGGCTCACAACATGCCTTACACTTTGCCGCCTTATTTAAACATTTATGCCTGTCGGGAAGACGGGGCAATTTGACCCACAACATACCTTGCCCCTTTCCCTATAATAACCAAACCGCCCTATCTTCAGCAGGGGGTAGAGCTTACACTTTTGGTTGGGCGGTGCTGCCGATTCTTTTATCATGGTTTTCTGCTCAATGAACTGGAAAAACTTGCGAAAACAGTCAGAAACAGCGGATACGACGAAGCAATAATCTGCGAAAGCCTTGGAAATATTGAAAGAAACTTGGAACTATTGAAAAAATATTTCACTAATATGAAAACAAGTTAAACGGCCGATTTCGTCTCTAGTTTTTGCAATGTTTCCGACACTTTCTGAAGCGCCTTGTTTTTAGATTCAATCAACCTCAAAATTTCAGGATGTTCCCTCATTTTTTGCTGAGAGTCCAGAGACTTCCACAACGAAGCGACTTCCTCCATCAACCTATTCCTTTTTTTCAGTAGCCTAAAGCAGCGTCTAGATATTGGCAACCACAGTTTTTGCACTTCCACACGGTTTTTGGAGCATTGAACGGTTTGAATTTTCCTCTCTTCACCCGTTTCTGAGGTTTTTGGGTTGCACTACTTGTTTCGGGCTTGTTATCTTTCATAGGAGTTTTCGACAAAGTGATTGCCTCCTGCCTTATCTCCCTTTGATCTCGCCTCTAGAACTTCTTCCCTTTTTGCTTGGTTGTAGTAGCACATTTTTAAGCATTGGATCCGTAACTGCATAAACCGCGCCACTTTGTTTTATTAGGAGAGCATCTTGAAGCGTATTCAGTATTTCTTGGAAGCGTCGGGGATTCAAACGGTGCTTTGTGGCAATCTCAACCGACCTTTTTATTTCAGCCCACCCCATCGGAACAACCATCGATTTTAAAGCAGCCAAGTATAAGGTTGCATTTTTGTTTAATAAGAAATGGTCTAGTTCTTCACGCATGATGCGACTAGCGGCTCGTACTGTTTCTTTTATCGCCTCATCATGTTTACACCCTTCCACTGTTCTGCTTACGCCGTAAATTGTAAGCCAACCAGGTACGCCACCAAACGTTCGTACGGCCTCATCGATCTCGTTGGTTTTGGGCAATATGCCGTACTGCTCAAAACCTTCTTCAAGAAATCCTTTCGCAACCTCTTCTGAAAAGGGTTCTAAACGCATCTCGACTGGTGCTCTTCCATACATCGGCGCGGTTGACTTTGCGCGAAGCATAGACCTGATCAACCCGAACATTGACCCCGTAAAGACAAAAGTCATGTTTGGATAGGTGTTAAATATTCTGGCCAACATCTCGTGAAGTAATCCCGAAAAGGGCGCAAGTTTTTGCACTTCATCCAATACTACGATCGTTGGCTTTTTAGTCTGTCCCACCAACGAAAACAAGTTTGAAATTGTGGCAAGTGGCCTACGTTCAAACCCAATAGTGACTGGCGTAGGCGGGATAGTTAAAAACAGACTTTTTACGACGGCCTTAATTTTTTGGGGGAGTGTTTTTGAATTTTGTATTCCAATGGCAAGCTGTTCAAGCATATCTTCTGCATTCTTTGCACTCCATAAATTAATGTAAACCACCTGAACTTGTTCTACTCTTTCATTGAGTGCTGCCTTGACAAAACTGGACTTTCCAACCATTCGTTGTCCGAGAATTGCAACCCAACGCCCTTGATTTACTAAATTCTGAAATCGTTGTCGTTCTTCCTCGCGGTCGAAGAAATCCGCAATGCTCTCTTTAGGGTGCAAGTCGAATAGTTTCACAACATACCCCCCTACTACACTAATTGGGGGGGGCAAGTATTTAAAGGTTATGCTTAAACATTTGAGAGGATGTTCACTTTTTTTGTTTATCGCGCTTGTAGGTAAACTTCGTGATAATAATATCATGCCAATAGGAGTAACCTGTTTTTTGGCGGACGAGGCCGTGTTCAAAAAGATAGTCATCCATTTTTGGTTGTTTAATACTAACAATACTTATTAATGGAGTGTGCTTTTTTAGGTCATGCGGTTTGAACGTTTTAGGCGTATTCGTCTTTTAGGTCTTTTTCAGTGAGGTTGTTTTCTTTCATCAGTTGCACCAGCTCCGCCTTCAGCTTCACGTTAACCCGTTTCTCAAGGGCCTTTTGCGCGTCGACCTCAGCCTGCAGTTCTGGATACTTCGATAAGCTTCCGTCAAGCGATACTTTGCATATGTTCCTGAACGATTCTTCCATCTGAACTGAGAGTGGCCTTCCAACACCCCGTATCTGGCTTTGAAGCTTTTTACATGTGGCTAGCGCCATTTCCCTAGCTTCATTCATTTCAATGCTTTCAGAAGTTGTTTTCGTGGCCGAATCTCCGAACAATTTTTGACTCTTCTTTTTGGCCAACTGATCACCACTAAATATATGTGCTGCAAGGTATTAAAGGTTTACTAAACATTAATAAAAAGGAGCTAATCGTTTTTAAAGTGATCAAGTCCAACTGCTAGAAGAGTTAAGGGAATGGCAAAAATCGAAATTCCCACCCCAACCCAAAACAGGTAGTTTAGCGCAAGCGCGTTCGCAACCAGCATTACCACCAGGCTCGCCTCGGCGATAGCGAATGCAGCCATCATGCTCCAGCGCGATTTCAGCCGGTTCACCAACCAGTTCACGGCTAAATTGATTTTACGCATCAGAAACGGTTTAAGTTCCGTTTGTCTACTCGTATGCTACACCACAAGCAACAACGCCAAACCCGCTTAAAAGGGTTATGGCACTCAATCTAGACGGCGCAGAACTTGCAGGTAACCATGTGGATTCTGAAAACGACTACTTGTATGAAAATTCCATTATTATCGTGTCGTGCCAAAACTTGTAACCCTTTGCTTTTTTTTGTAGGCCCCTTTTGAGGAGGTATTGCATCCACTCTTCGTTGTTTAAGATAGATAGCACTTTTAATGGAATATGTTTTTTGTCGAGGACTGCTGCGTTGTCGAGGCCTTTGGCGTTTTTGACTGCTTCAGACACGACGTTAGCGCATAGGCTTGAAACGATCATGTACATTTTTCCATTTTTGGTTAAGTATTTTTTGCCGTTTTCTATTAAGTACTTTATTAAGCCGACACCTTCAAAGTGGCCATATCGCGAGTGGGGGCTGGCAGGTCCAATTACGCTTAGTGGCCTTGGGACGTATGGTGGGCTCACGAGTACCATGTCATAGTGTTTTCGCCGCATTTGGACGCAGTCGTGGGTGTGGAACGATATCTTCAGCTTCGGCTTTTGCGCCTGCAGGTCTCGAGTGTTGTCGTATTGGCACTGCACTGCATACGGGTTAATGTCTATAAAGTCAAGTTGCTGGACGCTGTCGCATTTTGACGCCACATACTTTCCGATGAGGCCGGAAGCAGCCGTCGCATCCACCACTTTTTTCGCGTCGGTTTCAAGTTTTTTAAGTCTCTGCAGAACGTCGATGAGAAAGAGGGTGTCGATGCTAGGGGACCACACGCTCGGGTACTTCGAAGCAGAATGAACTTCTGAAACACGGTTGTACTCGGTGGTTCGGTTGTCCACGTTTATCAGTTTGTCTATGGTTAATCGCAGGTTGAACGGCAGCCTAGCAATGCGAAGCGGGTTCGTGATGAGAACAGGTTTTCGAAACGTTGCAACTTCTACGAACGCGTCTTCAGGGTACGAATAAACTTTCTCTCCTTTCTCGTTCAAGTCTTTGCCGAGCACGGTCAGTATCTCATTGCCCTGTGCATACAAAACCTGTTCTTTTAGGCCAACAGTGAATTTTATCTTCATTTATTTTTCCTCCCTGACTCGCTCGTACTGGTACCTGTTGAACCGCAGAATCTTGTCCATAAGCGATTCTCTAGTGTTAACTGTTTTTATGAATCGGATACAAGTTTCGCTTACGCTGACAATTAAAATTTGACCTTTTCGGATCACGTGTTCAGCCCGGTCTACTTTCACCACGCACTCGTTTAAAACTTTAATATTGATAACGTCCCTGCTAGACACGACGAACTTGTCGGGTTTAAGCGGCGACTCCCTAAAATCAACAAGTAAACATTGAAGCTCTGGGTCAACAACTATTGGACCGTTTAGCGAAAGGTTCCAGGCGGGCGAACCATACGGGCCTGTGATGACTGCTCCCGTGCATTTTGGAGTTGGCAACACTTCAACGCGTCCGTCAGGCCTTTGAATCGTCGTTTTGAATAGAATGCTTGTGCCCCGAGCATAACCTTCCAAACCCACATCATTAAGTGCAAAACCCAGCAGCCTTTTTCGGTGTTTTTCCTGCACTTGACACTTCAGCAGTTTAACAACATCGTAAACGTAATCGCCGTTTTTTAGGTCAACTATTGCTTGCTCAAGGTTTGATCGGTTAACGTCCGCTGCGAAACCCAAGCTTTTTAGACTATTCGCTTTGTAGTGAACCCTAATCACAGGCGTTTTTATCGCTTCAGACTTTATGTGTGGGTCAAGGATTACGCCGTCTCCGCCAACAACAAACAACACGCCCGGATCCTCACTTCTCTTGAGATATTTAGAAACAACGGCATCTATTACTTTAACATCGTCTTTGTCTCCCATTATGTTGTAGGTTTTAACTTTATTCATGTTTTCACGTCTTTTTAGTTAACGAGGCCATTTCCAACGAACACGTTTTTGACCTCACAAATAGCTTTGGTGAACTTCATTAATAAGTCTTTCTGAAAAAACAAGCAGAATTGTTCATAAATGTTACTATTGTTATTGACACGTCGTAGCCCTCATCAACCGTTTTTTTGAGGACAAGTGCGAGTTTATCGTTTTCCAAAAAGTCTTCGGTGGGATACGTCTGTTCAAGCAGGATTTCCTCAACATCAACGCGAAGCTTAACCTCGTAGATCTGCGCCAAACTTTTAACTATACTGTCAACTCGTCTTGAAAGGTCCTTCCAACTTGCCAACTCTATTTCTCGCA
>Ga0315282_10003420_pt1 | contig 28508 bp, 29 predicted proteins | sample YL17G07_20_MG_FD_203693 | JGI IMG/M metagenome (GOLD analysis project Ga0315282, IMG submission 203693) | Sediment microbial communities from Yellowstone Lake, YNP, Wyoming, USA - YL17G07_20 | ecosystem: Environmental > Aquatic > Freshwater > Lake > Sediment | place: USA: Wyoming | collected... | reverse complement strand
GGTGAGTTGCTTACTTATCAAGTGCCGTTACTTCCTTGGAAGCTACCTAGGGGTAGACCTTCTGAGCGTTTGAAAGAGCTTATTAACCGATGGAATCTTTGACCACATTTTAATGTGGGGCTACCGATTAACATGGATACAAGATATATTAATATCTTTCTGCTTTTCCATGTAAATCCGTGTTATTCCGCGTTATTCCGTGGCTAATTAAATCTGTTATCTTAATCGCCACTATCTATTAGTTGTCTATTTGGTTTTCGGCCGCAGTAGTCTCGCTTGAAGCTACAAGAGCCGGTCGCTCCATCGCTTGCACAGCACCAATCTGCCTATATTGAGGAGCGCCAGTACCAGCAGGAATAAGACGTCCCATAATGACATTCTCTTTAAGCCCACGGAGTTCGTCTCTACGACCGCTGAGAGCGGCGCTGGTGAGGACATTTGTTGTCTGCTGGAACGATGCCGCAGAAATGAAGCTTTCTGTACTGAGAGCCGACTTTGTAATCCCTTGAAGTATTGGTTCAGCATTCGCCGGCGTACCACCAGCCTCGATAGCACGGTTATTCTCTTTTCTGAAAATGAACTTATCAACCTCATCGCCCACGAGGAAGTCAGTATCCCCCGAAGAAAGTACTCGAACCTTTCTCATCATCTGCCTGACAATGATTTCAACGTGTTTATCATTGATATGCTCTCCAGCTGCGCGATATACCTTTTGAACCTCATCAACGAGATACTCTTGAACAGAGTTTTCTCCCAATACAGCCAGCGTATCGTGAGGATTAATAGGTCCGTCTGTAAGTCCGTTTCCTGCCGAGACAACATCACCATCTCTGACAATAAGATGCTTTCCTCTGGCGATACGATATTCTTTTTCTGTTCCGTTGGGGTTGACGACTTTCAACACCCTCGTGCCTCTGGAATTTGGCATGAATTTGACAAAGCCATCAATATCAGTGATAGTAGCGCAATCTTTTGGTCTTCTGGCTTCTAATAGTTCGGTAACTCTTGGAAGACCATGCACTATATCTCTAGCTTTAGAAAGCTCTCTGGGGATCTTTGCCAGCGCATCACCAGGGGAAACCATATCACCATCATCAATATCAATAGTCGCTCCAGTTGATATGTCATATCTTGCAATAACGTCATCATTTGCATCCAATATAGCGACCCTTGGATGAAGATTTTCTTCTTTGTGTTCTACGATAACCCTGTTGGAATGACCTGTGGTTTCGTCAATCTCAATGCGCATCGTCACGCCTTCAATGACATCCTCGATTTTTGCTATACCACCGTGTTCCGTCAGAATGGCGATGTTATTGGGGTCCCATTCCATAAGAGTATTACCCTTTTTGATCTCTCCGCCATTGTGAGTTGTTATAGTGGCGCCATATAAAGCAGAATGCCGTTCTCTGACTCCAGTACGAACGTCAAACCGATTATCTTCTCTCTTGATAGTGTAAACTTTCTGGTCGTCAACTATAACCCATTCGGAACCTTTTGTTTTTCCGTCAACCACGATAACGTCACTTAAAGAAATCGCAAGGTTCCTTCTATCGAATTCCTGTCTGATAATCTCAGGGATCAGATGCTCATTGAGTCCTTTTGAGACACTTTTGGCATCATTTTGTTTTAATTCAAAGTTGAATAGTACTTCATCTTTCTCGCCAAGTATAGAAATTTCACCGTTTCTGTTTGTAACAACAAGTGTGCCATCAGGCTTTGCAACAGTTGTTACGTTGGGAAACAGAACAATACCTGTGTTTTTTGCCTCTGCGCTTGACTTTACAGATGCCCCGCTAACGGCACCGCCTGTATGGAACGTTCTCATTGTAAGTTGCGTACCGGGTTCACCTATTGACTGAGCGGCTATGATGCCCACTGCTTCCCCTGGATTAACCAGCTTCCATGTAGATAGGTCGGCACAGTAACATTTACGACATACCCCGCGCTCTGATTCACAGGTAAGCGGAGAACGAACTTTGACACTAACAATGCCGGTAGACTCTATCTTTCGTGCAAGCTCTTTTGTGATCTCCTGATTATAGCTGACAATAATCTTACCTGTACTTGGGTCCACGACATCTTCACCAGAAGTACGGCCTGCGATCTTTTCCATAAGCACGCCCGGTTCATCTTCATAACCTAGTGACGTTTTGGTTATACCGTTAAGTGTGCCGCAGTCTTCCTCGTTGATTATAACGTCTTGAGCCACATCTACCAATTTTCGGGTAAGATACCCTGAACTAGCAGTCTTAATGGCTGTATCTGCCAAACCTTTTCTTGCGCCGTGAGCAGATAAGAAATACTCCAGAACAGTTAATCCTTCACGCAGATTAGCTAAGATCGGAGTCTCAATGATTTCACCTGACGGTTTACTCATCAGACCACGCATCCCTGATATCTGGTTCATAGGGTCTTTCTTGCTTCTTGCTCCTGAATCAGTCATGATATATAATGAGTTGAATCCCGATGAGCTACCCTCAGGCGAATCTTCGTAAAGTGATCTGAATAGAGACTTCTCAAGGTCTTTTTTCAGTTGATCCCAGATACCGACAGTTTTATTATATCTCTCACCATCAGGTATACGACCTTCCTTGTAAGCATTCATTATGGAATCAACTTCACGCTTTGCCTTTTCGATAAGGTCTTTCTTGTCAGCAGGGATTACCATATCATCTATACAAATAGAGAGTCCTGCTTTCGTTGCATATTTAAAACCAAGCCTTTTAAGATCATCAAGGAACTTTGCAGTTCGATAATTACCGTGTTTATCAAAACATAGAGCAACCAGACTTTCCAGATTACGTGCCTGCATCTCTCTATTGACAAATGATATTTCTTTTTGCAATCCCTCATCATAGAACATAAGGTCATCTGGGACAATCTGACTGAATATAACTCGTCCTGGTGTGGTTTTAACGATATCACCATTAATTCTAAACTTTATAGTAGAATGTAGACCAAGTGAACCGTTCTCATGAGCATACACAACATCGTCAGCATTTGCAAAAACCGGTACGATATTAGATGAGGATGCCGTTTCTTCAGAATCCTTCTCTTGCTCCTTCGATCCTTTATATTCACTTTCGTATATTGCTTTGGTCAAATAATTGCATCCCAGAACAATGTCAAGGTCTGGTACAGCTATTGGATTACCATGCGCCGGTTTTAGTATGTTTTGTGAAGCCATCATAAGTAGCTTGGCTTCAATCTGAGCTTCGGCAGACAGTGGTACGTGAACGGCCATCTGGTCACCGTCAAAATCAGCATTAAATGCGTTGCAGACCAGAGGATGTATCATAATCGCTTTACCATCAACAAGTATAGGCTGGAAAGCTTGAATTCCAAGTCTGTGAAGAGTCGGCGCTCGGTTGAGTATAACCGGATGCTCTGTTATGACTTCTTCAAGGGCTTCCCACACTTCTGGAGAGGCTTTTTCTGCCATTTTCTTTGCGCTTTTGATAGTTGTAGAATAGCCCTTTTCTTGAAGCTTACGGATGATAAATGGCTTGAATAGTTCAAGCGCCATTTTTCTTGGAAGTCCGCACTGGTTCATTTTCAATTCAGGACCCACAACGATAACGGAGCGGCCAGAATAGTCAACTCGCTTACCAAGCAGATTCTGTCTGAATCTTCCGGGCTTACCTTTCAGCATATCGCTAAGTGATTTCAAAGGTCTATTCCCGGGACCACGAACTATCCTTCCGTGACGTCCGTTGTCCAGTAGTGCATCCACAGCTTCCTGAAGCATACGTTTTTCATTGCGGATTATCACGTCAGGCGCACGTAATTCCATCAATCTCTTCAATCTATTATTTCTGTTGATAACTCGGCGATAAAGATCATTAAGATCAGAGGTAGCAAACCTTCCGCCATCCAATGGAACTAGAGGACGAAGTTCGGGTGGGATAACCGGGATCACGTCAAGAATCATCCACTCCGATCTGTTACCTGATTTTTGTATCGCCGTGAGTAATTTTAATCTTTTTACGTATTTCTTTTCCTTTTGTTTGGACTGGGTATTGCTCAAATCAGCCTTTAGGGTTACTATTTCAGCTTCTATATCAATATTTATGAGCAGTTCTTTTATCGCGGCGGCACCCATTTCCGCACGGAAGTCATAATTATTTTTCCTGTGTTTATTGTATTCATCTTCGGTAAGTAACTGCTTTTTTGCCAGAGGGCTATCTTTTGGGTCCAAAACAATGTAGGACTCGAAGTAAAGGACTTTCTCAAGTTCCCTGTGCGGAAGGTCCAGAGCAAGCCCTATTCGGCTAGGCATACCCTTAAAAAACCATATATGGGATACTGGAGCCGCAAGCTGAATGTACCCCATACGTTCTCGTCTGACGTCTTTTCGTGTGACTTCGACTCCACAACGGTCGCAGACAATACCTTTATGTTTTATTCGCTTATACTTTCCGCAAGAACATTCCCAATCTTTCTGTGGACCGAATATAGCCTCGCAGAAAAGACCTTCTGGTTCTGGTTTGAAAGTTCTATAATTAATAGTCTCAGGTTTCTTAACTTCACCACAAGAGCATTTTTCTTTATTTCTAGTGGGCGGACAATGACATGCCGTTCTTTTCGCCCAATCTTTTATCTGTTCTGGTGAAGCAATCCTGACAGTAATAGCATCAAAATAGTTAAGAGATACTTGCTGTCCAGCTCGCACGTTATTCCCTCCTTAGGTAGGAATGGATTAAAGATTTTAAGATTCTAAGATTGAAGATTTGTCTATTGTTTCTAATCTTTCAATCTTCTAATCTTTCAATCTTTAATCTTTAATTGTGAATCATCTTCCGAGCCGAATTTTTTTTCTGTTAAAAGCGAGCTCTTATCATCTTTAGAGACAGAACGCTCTAATATTACATCCAGACATAAACTTTGTAGTTCTTTTACTAAAACATTAAATGATTCTGGGGTCCCCGGTTCAGGGGAATTTTCCCCTTTGACTATGGATTCATAGATTCTTGTCCTTCCAGAGACATCGTCAGATTTTACTGTAAGCATCTCTTGAAGAAGATGAGCCGCTCCATAAGCTTCCAGTGCCCAGACTTCCATTTCACCAAAGCGCTGACCACCGAATTGGGCTTTTCCTCCCAATGGTTGCTGTGTTACAAGGGAATAGGGACCTATTGACCTGGCATGAATCTTATCTTCAACAAGGTGGATTAGCTTCATTATATATGCCATTCCAACTGTAACTTTGCGATCAAAAGGCTCCCCTGTCCGACCGTCATAGAGTGTTGTTTGTCCGGTAACTGGAAGATTTGCTTCTTCAAGAGCCGCTTTGATCTCATCTTCTTTTGCACCATCAAAAACAGGGCTTGCTACGTGTATCCCAAGTTCTCTTGCCGCCCATCCCAGATGCGTTTCCAGAACCTGACCAACGTTCATACGAGACGGAACACCCAGTGGATTCAAAATAACCTCGATAGGAGTTCCATCTGGTAGATAGGGCATATCCTCCTCTGGAAGAATCTTGGCGATAACGCCCTTGTTACCATGACGACCAGACAGTTTGTCGCCAACGTCAATTTTGCGTTTACTGGCAACGTAAACTTTTGCGAGTTTTATAACGCCAGGGCGTAGTTCATCACCTTTTTGTATCTTCTCGATCTTGTTATCTCGCTCTCGTATTAGTTCTTCAATGCGACCTTCTGCTAAATAGCGTATTCTTTGAATCTCGATTTTTGCTAATTCATCCTTAGCAATGAACTCATCTAGCGGCGCTCCTGAATTCAGTATTTCTTCCGTAATTTTTGTATCTTTTTTTGCCACGAGTTTGTCGTCATTATATACACTGCTTGCAAGTGTTTTTCCAAGCAATATTGACCTAATCTCTTCGTTCTTTCTTTCATTGAAAGTATTTATCTGAGCCGCATATCTTCTTTCGATCATTTTTATCTGTGCGTTTTCTCTTATCTGGGTTGACTTATCTTTTTCTTTTTCCCTGCGAGAGAATACCTTAACACCAACAACAACGCCTTCTACGCCCGGTCTAGCAGTTAGAGAAGCATCTCTCACATCCCCTGCCTTTTCACCAAATATCGCTCTTAGCAGTTTTTCTTCGGGTCTGAGTTCACTTTCTCCCTTTGGTGTAACTCTTCCAATCAGTATGTCCATAGGCTTAACTACAGAACCCTCCAATATTATTCCATCTTCATCAAGACTTCTCAAAGCCTCTTCAGGAACGTTAGGAATATCTCTAGTAAATTCTTCTCTGCCAAGTTTAGTATCTCGTGCTTCTAACTCAAATTCTTCGATGTGGATCGAAGTAAACATATCGTCTTTAACGAGTTTCTCACTAATAACAATGGCATCCTCAAAGTTATAACCTTCCCAGGGCATAAAAGCCGCTAGTACGTTACTGCCAAGGGCAAGTTCGCCCTGCTCAGTAGATGTCCCATCAGCAATAACCTGTCCCGCTTCGATTTTATCTTTCAACCTGACCAACGGTCTCTGGTTTATGCAAGTGCCATTATTTGACCTTTTAAATTTGGTCAATTTATATACATCATATCCTGTCTTAAAAGACACGTCATTTATGCTTGTTAGAGGAATATCAGCCCGTATTATAATCTCGTCAGCGGATACGCTTTCAACGCTTCCAGAACGTTTGGCAACGATAACTGCGCCAGAATCTTTAGCTGTTTTATATTCAATTCCTGTACCAACAAGAGGAGCCTGTGGTTTGATCAACGGGACTGCCTGACGTTGCATGTTTGAACCCATCAGCGCTCTATTAGCATCATCGTGTTCGAGGAAAGGAATCAGCGCCGCAGAAACACTGACTATCTGGTTCGGCGACACGTCCATGTAGTTGACTTCTTCTGGTTTAACTCTGGGAAAATCATCCTCGAACCTTGCAAGAACATCAGTTTCGGTAAGTTTACCAATATCATCAGTAGGGGCATTTGCCTGGGCAACAACCAGAGGGTCTTCCTGATCTGCAGACAAGTACTCAATGCTGTTAGATACAACACCGTTTACAACTTTTCTATATGGAGTCTCAAGGAATCCATACTCATTTACACGAGCATACGTACTTAAAGATACAATTAGCCCGACGCTTGGGCCTTCAGGCGTCTCAATTGGGCAAAGCCTTCCATAATGAGTATGATGCACGTCACGAACCTCAAACGTTGCACGATCTCGATGCAGCCCTCCGGGTCCGAGTGCGCTGAGTCTTCGCTTATGAGTAAGCTCGTCCAGTGGATTTGTCTGTTGCATAAACTGAGACAACTGACTGCTTCCAAAGAAGTCTTTGATAGCGGCACTGAGCGGTTTGGAATTAATAAGGTCATGAGGCATGATCTCTTCGGTATCTTGCAGAGTCATTCTCTCTTTAACAGCCTTTTCAACTCGTGCCAGTCCATGTCGGAACTGCATCTGTAAAAGCTCACCGACTGATCTCACTCTTCGGTTACCTAGATGGTCAATATCATCTATGGCGCCCATGCCATGTTCAACCTTCATAAGATATTTGAGTGCTTCAATAACGTCTTCTCTTCTCAGCACACGCTGCTGAAGTTGTACTTCTATGCCGAGTTTCTTACCAATCTTATAACGACCTACTGGTGAAAGGTCATATCTTTTGTTATCAAAGAATTTTCTTTCGAGAATTGTTCTGGCGCTTTCCACAGTCGGAGGGTCGCCGGGTTGAAGTCTTTTGAATATCTCTTTCAATGCCTCACCTTGAGGGTCGTCATGGTCTTTGGTGGCATCCCGCATTAGTGTATTTCTCAGAGATTTCGTATGTTTTGCGTCCCTGCTATCGAGCAATTCCAATTCCTCGATACCTGCATCACGCAACGTCTCCAATAAATGCTTGGTTAGTTCCTGATTGATCCCGACAAGTACCTCCCCGGTAGATTTATTCACTACGTTAGTAGCAGTTATCCTTCCAATAAACTTAGACGGAAATTCTGGAGAGGTTACAGATATACTCTCAACGTTAGCGGTATCTATCTTGCTGATCAGGTTTTCATCCAATACTTCTCCATTACGAGCAACAGTCTCTCCGTACCTTTCATCCACAGCATCTTTCAAAAGCAATCGGCCAATGCCTTCGCTGAATTGACCTTTAGCTAAAACTACCTCAGTATGACTCCAGCTTGGTAATTTTACTCTCTCAACCTTTGAGAACAGCCGCATGATCTCTTCATCGCTTACCCACCCCAATGCTCGCAGGAACAAAGTTGCCAGCATCTTCTTTCGACGATCAAGGCGGACGTATATAAGGTCATTGATATCATATTCAAACTCTATCCATGCGCCATGATAGGGAATAATCCTAGCCGAGAAAAGCCTTCTTCCGCTTATGTGAACTTCATCTTCATAGATTATACCCGGAGAACGATGAAGTTGGCTGACAATAACACGTTCTGCTCCATTTATAATAAACGTTCCGACTTCGGTCATAATGGGCAGTTCACCCATGTAAACGTCCTGCTCTCTTACTTCAGGTGATTCAGTCTTAGCTCCAGTTTCTTTATCTTTTTCTTGAATAATTAATCTGACTTTTACTTTAATCGGAGCGGCATAAGTCATGCCTCTTTCCTGACATTCCATTACGTCATATTTAGGTTCACCCAAAGAATAGCTTACAAATTCCAATGTTAGAGTACCAGTATAATTGGTTATAGGGAAGACTTCAATAAAGGCTTCCTGTAATCCAACACTTTTTCGTTTTTCAGGTGGAATGTTATTCTGAAGAAATTCTTCATAAGATTTCTTCTGGATCTCTATCAGGTCGGGAAGTTCCATTTTTGCTTGGATCTTTGCGTAGGATCTTCTTTCGCGCCTTCCAAATTTCTCTGTATGATAATGATACATAGTCTCTCCTCCATCGTTCTGGGATGGCACACTGAAGACACAATACTTACGACAACTCTATTAAATCTATGTTAAGGCTTTTCGCCGTTTTTAAAAAATAAAACAGGGTTTGATTCGATACATATCTGGCAATTATAAAAACGTACATGCTGATAGTGTAAGAAAAAAAGGGTAAGTCACGGTAGGGTAATGTAATTTCCAAAGTTGCAACCTAAACATTTCTCTATCAAATCAGTGGAGATTCTTTCTATATTATGTAAATTTTATATTGTAACAAAAAAAGATCAATATGTCAAGAGGAAAATTTGAAAAATTTAGCGCAACTAGGTTTTTCTGCAAAAATAAACAGAGGTTTAATATTGCAGTTCAATGATATGGCTTTTATAATTATGATAAGAAAAAATCAAAAATCCCCTCTCATGGCGAAAGGGGATTTTTTGAAATCTGTAAATCTTATTTCAGTTCCACTGTACCGCCGGCTTCTTCGAGTTTCTTCTTTAAGTCTTCTGCTTCCGCTTTGCTGATACCTTCTTTTACGGCAGAAGGCGCATTATCAACTAATTCTTTAGCTTCTTTCAAAGCCAGACTTGTGACAGCACGGACTTCTTTGATAACCTGTATCTTTTTGTCTCCGGATGACATCAACATAACAGTATACTCGGACTTTTCTTCCTCTTCTTCTACTGGAGCCGATTCTTGTGCGGCTTGTGCGGGCATAAATCCCATTGCAGGCATTGCGGCAGCAGCGGACACACCGAACTTGGATTCCATTTCCTTAACCAGATCCATTAATTCAAGAACGGACATGCCGCCTATGGCTTCTATTATTTGTTCTCTTGAAATAGACATATTATTCCTCCACTTTCCTTGTAGTTTCCATCAGCCTATAAAAATTACTGATTCTCGGCTGTTTGTTGGTCTGAGCTACTTTCCTCGACCTTATTTTCACTCTCCTGATTATCTGGTGAAGCAGGTACTTCCGAAACGACTGCATTGTTATCACCAGTTCCCTTTTCCTTCTTATCCGCTAGGTTCTTTAGGACAGACATAAAGTCTCTTATAGGTGCTTGAAGCACGCCCATCAATTTCGACATAGGCGCTTTCATTCCACCAAGAACCATAGATAATATAACTTCCCTGGGTGGCATATTGATCAGCGAATTAACATCTTCAGGAGCGGCCACTCTGTTATTGAGTATTCCGGCTTTTACCTTTAGATTTTGATGTTTTGCGCTGAAATCTTTTAGGAGCTTTGTCGGACTCGCAAGCTCATCTTTTTTGATTATAGCAAGGGCAGTCGAACCTACTAGATATTTATCTATTCCAGTTATCCCTAATTGTTGCGCTGCCATACCTACCAGGGTATTTTTATATACTTTATAATCTATTTCAGCTTTACGGAGTATCTTTCGCAGCTCAGTCATCTCAGCCACATTGAGTCCCTGAAACTCCGTAAGGATCGTCATTTTGGCAGAACCTAACTTCCCTCTGATCTCGTCAATTGTCTCTTGTTTTTCTAGGGTTGGCAATCTTTTCCTCCTTGCTGGGCGCCTTTACAGCCATACACACTGTGATCTATCCTTCAAGGAGATTGATCAGGTTCTGCGTATCAAGTTTTATCCCTGGACCCATTGTACAGGAGATGGATGCACTACGCAGATAGCGTCCTTTGGCGGCTGATGGTTTGACTTTCATGATTGCATCAATCATAGCGAGTATGTTTTCTTTCAACTGCTCATTGGTGAAGGATACCTTACCGATTGGCACGTGTAAAACAGCCCCTTCTCTATCCATACGAGTGCTTGGTGACCACTCTAATCTACCGGCTTTGATCTCCTTAACCATGGAACCAATTTCTATTGTCACAGTACCTGCTCTTGGACTGGGCATGAGTCCTCTGGGACCAAGTATACGTCCTAGGGGAGCAACGGCGCGCATCATATCAGGAGTAGCAACGACAGCCTCAAATTCAAGCCATCCTTCGGTTATCTTTTTTGCGAGTTCCTCTCCGCCTACGTAATCAGCGCCAGCGTTCTGTGCTTCAGTAGCTTTATCTCCCTGAGCAAAAGCGAGTACTCTGATCTGAGATTTTCCCGTACCGTTTGGTAAACTTACAGCACCACGTACAGCCTGATCTGCATGTCTGAGGTCAACGCCCAGTCTAGTAGCTAATTCTACCGTTTCGTCAAACTTTGCAGTTGCTGTTTTTTTAATCATATCAACAGCTTCATCGAGTTCGTAACTCTTCAGCCTATCTACCATTTCACTGGCTTTCAAATATTTTTTGCCTTTATTCATTTCTCAAAAGACCTCTTTTAATCTATAATTTGCAGTCTAAAATAATGATTAATACTGCAATACCTATGCGGAGCTAACCTTCTACGGTTATACCCATAGTTCTAGCGGTTCCCTCGACCATCCGCATTGCCGCCTCAACATCAGTTGCGTTAAGGTCAGCCATTTTAATCTGAGCAATCTCTCTTATATCTTTTTTTGTCACGGAGCCAACCTTGCTGCTATTGGGAGTTCCTGATCCTTTTGCGAGCTTTGCCGCCTTCTTCAAAAGTATAGACGCCGGTGGTGATTTCAATATAAAGCTAAAGCTTCTATCACCATAAACAGTAACAAGAACAGAAACAATTATCCCGTCCTGTCCTTGAGTTTGCGCATTGAAAGATCGCACAAACTCACCCAAATTAACACCATGCTGACCAAGCGCGGGTCCGACAGGATACGAAGCAGTAGCCTGTCCTGCTGGAATCTGAAGTCTTACAGTTGTGATTATCTTTTTTGCCATTTCATCTAATGCCCGATTTTATTTTCGGGTTCCTCCAGTTACCTGATCTTCATAGAATGCTAAGGAGATTTGAAAATCTTTTTCACGTCCTATGCTTTACTATTCCTGTATTTTCTCTACCTGATGAAACTCCAGTTCCACTGGTGTTGACCTTCCAAAGATAGAGATCATAAGTCTTAATTTGCTCTTCTCTTCATTGAGTTCATCAATCAACCCAGAAAACCCCGTAAAAGGCCCGTCTATAACTTTGACTCTATCACCTGTTGAGAAGTCAAACATCTTCTTTGCCTCTTCACGAGCTCTTCTTTCGCCACCGCTAAGTATATTCTCTACTTCTTCATCTTCCAAAGGTGTTGGATGTGTACCACTGCCAACAAATCCCATTACACCCGGTGTACTTCTAACAACATACCATAATTCATCATTTAGTTCCACCTTTATCAGGACATATCCCGGAAACGAAATTTTTGTCGAAATTTTCTTTTTTCCGTCTTTTATTTCAGTAACCTGCTGTGTAGGAACAAGGATTTGCTCAAGATTTTCTATCATTCCCATGGTGCGGACTCGTTGCTCAAGGTTCAATTTAACCCTGTTTTCGTGTCCAGAGTACGTATGTAGAACATACCAGGAAGTCGGCATAATTTTTTCCAATCGTTAATCGTTTTAGGAAAGAGTGATTCAGTATAGAAAGCAAATTAGAGACTAACCAACCACAACATTGCCTGTTGAAGGAGATTATCTACTATTCCCAAATATATTGCTACTATCATAACGGTTACAATGACCACGCTAGTGGACCCCGTTATTTCCTTACGGGTTGGCCAGGTAACCTTTTTCATCTCCAGCCTTACTTCACGGAGAAACTTAAATATTTTCTTAAACATTTCTCACGAACGCTCCTTATTTCAGAGCCAGAAGATTAACCAAAATACAAATGGCAGGCCCGGTGGGATTCGAACCCACAGCACCTGGTTTTGGAGACCAGTGCTCTGCCATTAGAGCTACGGGCCTGCATTTATTTATCTAGTTTCTTTATGAACAGTATGTTTACGGCAGAATCTGCAATATTTCTTGCGTTCAAACCGATCTGGTGTTAGCCTTTTATTTCTTGTAGTATTATAATTACGGCGTTTACACGAATCACAAGCCAGAGTAACAATATCACGCACTGCCAAACACCCCATTTTTAGTAATGTACTAATGATTGACCAGATTAATTTATTGACTTATAAAATATAATTGTAGTTGGGTCGAAGCATGAGACCCAACCTACTTTTGAGATTCATAAGTTAAATAATTAATTTGGTTGACTACTAATCATTACCAATAAAAAATAACTATGCAATAACCTCAGAGATCGTACCGGCGCCAACAGTAACTCGACCTTCACGGATAGCGAATCTCAATTGGGGTTCCATAGCTATTGGTTTACCAAGTTCAACCTCGATGCTTACATTATCGCCAGGCATAACCATCTGTACGCCTTCGGGTAACGTCACTGTTCCAGTAACGTCAGTAGTTCTGAAATAGAACTGCGGTTTATAGCCAGTGAAGAACGGATTATCACGTCCACCTTCTTCAGGTGACAGAGCATATATCTCTGCCTTGAATCTGGTATGTGGAGTGATACTCTTTGGAGCCGCAAGAACCTGACCACGCTCGACTTCAGTACGCTCAACACCACGGAGCAGAACACCTATATTATCGCCTGCTTTACCTTCGTCGAGGAGTTTGCGGAACATTTCAACACCGGTGCAGACAGTTTGTTTGGTTTCTCTAAGCCCGACTATCTCCAGTTGGTCTCCGAGTTTCACTTTACCACGGTCCACTCTACCAGTGACGACTGTACCACGCCCTACTATCGAGAAGACGTCTTCTATTGACATCAAGAACGGCTTGTCTTCATCACGAGGTGGCATCGGGATGTAGTTATCCACTGCATCCATAAGTTCAAATATACATTTAGTCCAGTTTGTATCGCCTTCCAGAGCTTTCAGAGCAGAACCTCTGATGACTGGAACTTCATCGCCCGGAAAATCATGAGCGGATAAAAGTTCTCTGACTTCAAGTTCTGCCAGTTCCAGCAATTCTTCATCGTCCACCATATCACATTTATTAAGAAACACGACCATAGCAGGAACGTTAACCTGGTGAGCCAATAAAACGTGTTCATGTGTTTGAGGCATTGGTCCGTCATCTGCTGACACAACCAGTATAGCTCCGTCCATCTGAGCGGCACCGGTAATCATGTTCTTTATATAGTCTCTGTGTCCAGGGCAGTCAACGTGTGCATAATGTCTATTTGCTGTCTCGTATTCCACGTGCTGAATAGCAATGGTAATACCACGTTCTCTTTCTTCTGGAGCATTATCAATGGAATCAAATGGACGATATTGCGCCATTCCCTTTTCGGACAAAACTTTTGTAATCGCTGATGTTAGCGTAGTTTTACCATGGTCAATATGACCAATAGTTCCTATGTTTAAATGTGGCTTCTTACGTTCAAACTTTGGCTTTCCCATGTACTTCAGTTCCTCCTTGAACTATCTTTAAAGCCTAATGGAGCCCACGATCGGAATTGAACCGATGACCCCATCCTTACCAAGGATGTGCTCTGCCTGCTGAGCTACGTGGGCATACCGTCGTAAGGCTTTCGCACCTATCAAAATCCTAAACAAAAAAATCTGGAGCGGGAAACGGGACTCGAACCCGCGACAATTGGCTTGGAGGGCCAATGCTCTACCAACTGAGCTATTCCCGCTCATAATAATGGTGGGGCGGAAAGGATTTGAACCTTTGTAGCTATAAGCATTGGTTTTACAGACCAACTTCATTGGCCACTCGAACACCGCCCCATAACAATGATCAGTAATGGGTAATCAGTGGATAACAATAAAAATAATAACATAAAGCAATTCTTACTGATCACTCATCACTGATTACTATTTACTAATGTGGAGCTGGCGAGAGGATTTGAACCCCCGACATGCTGATTACAAATCAGCTGCTCTACCCCTGAGCTACGCCAGCCTATATTCAAATTCCAAACGGACTAAGAACACAGTAAATTAAAATTATATAAGCTGTGAAGGGATTTGTCAAGCCTTTTTTATGGAAGGACTTTGCAGACTGCCTTATGATAATATATCAAATAATGCTGTTTTTGTCAAATATTTTTTCAAATCGTTAGAAATTCCACACCTAATTCCAATGCCTTCTGGAATGAGCGTATAGTATTCTCAGGCTCGATCCCACGCGCGCCACGATGACCAATAATCTGTAGCATCTGCTTTACACATCCTTAATCAACTGGAAAATTCCTTTCAAGATCGTTCACTTGCTCCCTATTTAATGGTATTATCTTCCCTAATGGTAATGAGTAAAGGACAGTCTGCGCCGCTCTCTCTGCAACTTCAAGCCTGTCAAATGCTTTCAAAATTGTGGGGCCTGTGGCAAGGATCGCATCATTCTGGAAAATAACCACAGGCGTCTGCTTTGACACAATTGAAGTAACACCATTAGTGAACTCTATCCCGTATTTTAAAAGTGGAATACTCCTGAGTAGTATGTAATTCTCTGGAACCGTCCTTGTATCAAGCTCTGTATCTGTTATGCCATAAGCCATAATGTTTGGCGGTTGTGCCGTAGTTATGGCGCTAATTTCAGGATGTGCCTCGTAGATTGAACTATGCAAAAGAATTGCTCTACTTGGAAGCTTGCCTTTTTCTCTTCTTTTATCTTTTATTAGAACTACATCCTCTACATTTAGGTATTTCCTGTCTATGCCGTAAGGAGTCATCAGGAATGAGTTATCATCAATTCTGGCTGAAAGCGTTCCCTCTGTGCTTGTCATAAGCCTTTGATCGTAAGCCCGCCTTGTAAAATCGCATATCTCTTTCCGTAGTTCCAATTCCTTGTTGGTATGAAATTTTGGCTTAAACTCTGGAATATCATTACGTGGCTGATTAAAAAGATCCATCTGTTCTTCTGTCAACGTGGTGATCTCCGTACCAAGAGATTTTGCTTTGATGATAATTCTTGCACAAAAATCAAGGGTTTCAAACCGTTGAAATGCTGTAAGGAGATCCGGTCCCACTGCAACGACGCCGTGATTTTCCAACAAAACAACGTCATATCCATCATTAAGGGATTCTGTTATGTGTTTGGCTAATTCCTGAGTGCCGGGCGTTGCGTATTTAGCAAGTCCAATTTTTCCGCAGACGTCAGCTGCTTGTGGGATGACTAACGTATTTGGTATCTGCCTTACTATGCTGAACGCCGCAAGGGCAGGCGGATGAGCATGAAGAATAGCTTTTACATGGCTATTCTTTTGATAGATTGTCTGATGGAAAGGGTATTCGCTTGATGGTTTATGTCTACCGATGATATTTCCGTCTTTCATTACGCATATCATATCTTCAGGCACAAGTTTTCCCTTATCAACACCTGCAGGAGTTATCCATATATCACCATCGGGGTCAAGAAGCGACAGGTTTCCGCCTGACGTAGTGGTCATACTGTAATCATATATTCTTTGCATTATCTCTACTAATTGGTCTCTTGGGTGCATTAATGCAAAGCTACTGCATTGATTTGATCCAGTCAACATGCTGCTAACCTCGGTCTATTCTGATGTTTTGACTTGAGTGTGGAAAAGTTTAAGAATTAATTATGAACCTTGTTAAGCTACGGAATGACCCAATATGATTCAGGGGCATCTTTCCATTCAGGCATACTCAATCCTGTCGGATCGTAGACAACACTACCAGCCCTTATGGTCATAACACACTCCAACTTCTGATCCCCGATCATCTTTGTTCCACCGCAGTCCGTAAATCCAAATCTTCCTTTGATATGCTTTAATACTGCAACGTCAGCTTCACTGCCCACGCTCAAAGTTCCCAATTCAGAACGTCCTACCTCCTGGGCAGGTGTTACGGTTGATCTCATAATAATTTCCTGAAGGGGTATGCCGATGCTCAGGCACTTTGACATCACATTAACCATGTTGACTACAGGTCCGTTTATGTTGCCCATGTGAAGGTCTGTGCTGATGGAATCGGGATGAAATCCGCCATTTATCGCTGGAATAGCATTACGCAACCAGAAACTCCCTGCGCCATGTCCCAGATCAAATATGACGCCTCTCTCTCTGGCTTCAAATATAAAATCGGAGACTTTGCCTTCTTTATTTATTGTAGGGAATGGACGACCAAAGACGTGAGTATGAATGTCACCGGGACGGAGTTTCTTTAGTATCAAGTCTTGATATGAGCGTTCCGGTGAGCGTGGCCAAAAGTCTACCATTATTGGCTTTCCGCAAAGCTCTCCGGCTTCCAATGCGCTGTCAATAGACGCCCATGGCGGATGTTCTGAATCCCATGACTGGCTTACCCAGTAATGCGCCGATTTGATACCAACGATCACGTCAGGATATGCTTCTACAATTGCGGAAGTTGCTTTGGGGTGCAATTCCTTTGGATTTTGCTCTGTGGATTGTAGAACCATGCCTCCGCTTGCTATGTTTATATAAGCCAGAATTCGTGTTCGGGACTTATCAATGTTACGCTCTTTGAAATCAATAAAATGTCTCCAGCCAGCAGTTCCGGCATCCACAGTTGTTGTCACTCCAGAGGAAAGCAAATGGGCATCGGGAACCATGCTTTCTATATACCCATCATTTGACCGAAATCTGTAAACGTGTGTATGGATGTCTACAAGCCCGGGAGTAACGTAATAATCTGAAACGTCTACCAATTTAGCATTTGCAGTAATTTCTTGAGAAACTTTTGCAATCTTCTTATCCTTGATCCCAACATCCATCTTTCCATCAATGCCATTAGCTGGATCAATGACGTGACCGCCTTTTAATATCATATCAAAAGAATTGTCTGAATTTATCTCACCTGATACCATATCAGTATCCTCTCTTTAATGGTTTTTCCGGGCTTGGTGTGGAAATAAAAACTGAATAGCTATTTAATCACGTTTTTTATCACGAATTGCACTCTCAGAGGCTGATGCCCCCGAGACCCCAAAGCCATAAGACGAATTACACGAATGTTTTATTTATATTCGGAAATTCGTTCTTATTCGTATCATTCGTGATTAAAAATTCCATTTTTTCCACACAAGTCAGAAAAACCCCTAATATCAACTCCATAAAGTACCCACCCGAATGATATTATAGCAAAACAAAACAAATTTAATCAATATTGATTATAACTATTGGATTATGTTAGAATATTGTGTGATTTTATAGAACTTCTATTTTTTATTTGATGAGATCGGCAACGACGTTGCAGAAAAAAGGGGATAAAAAATGCAGGAACTTCCGATGCGTGTTGGTCTAGGGCAATTCAATGAACTAAGTGAAGAACGCTTGAGCTTTATCAAGCAAATTGGAGTGAATGACGTTATTATTCATTTTCCAAGACTACCGGGGGATAAACGATGGGAATATGAAGACCTACTAAATTTACGCAAGCAGATTGAGGATGCAGGTCTCCGAATGGGTGCGATTGAGAACGTTCCAACGCACTTTTATGACAAGATTATGCTTGGTTTGCCCGGTCGTGAGGAACAACTCGAAAACATGAAATGGACTATCCATAATATGGGCAAAGCTGGCATTCCGATATTTGGATACCACTGGATGCCAAACTCCGTATGGCGTACAGAGCCTGAATCTGTCAGAGGCGGTGCGATGGCTACTGCTTTTGACTACGAGGAGGCAAAAGATAGACCTCTAACTCATGGTCGCGTTTACACAGAGGAAGAAATCTGGGACAACTATGCTTATTTCATCAAAGGAGTAATCCCAGTCGCAGAAGAATCTGGAATCAAACTTGGTATACATCCAGATGATCCACCTGTCGAATCACTCGGTGGGGTTGCTAGAATCTTCAGGAATTTTGAGAATTTTAAGAAGGCGATGAAGATTGTTGACAGCCCGTGTCATTGTCTTGAGTTCTGTCAGGGAACCTGGGCTGAAATGGGTGAAGACGTATATTCCGTTATCCGATACTTTGGCGGTGATAAAATTCTATACGTTCATTTCAGGAACGTCATAGGGTCAGTTCCAAAGTTCAAAGAGTCGTTTATCAACGAAGGCGACGTTGATATGTATAAAGCCATAAAAGTATATAAGGAAGTCGGATTCAAGGGAATACTTATTCCTGACCACGTTCCCCACATGACGATTGATATTCCATGGGCATACATGGGACGTGCTTATGCTGTTGGGTATATTTCAGCCTTATTGCAAGTAGTAAATAGTGATCAGTAATGAGTGATCAGTAATCGTAGGTTGGGTTGAGGAACGAAACCCAACACAAAGGAGGAAAGAACATGGATGCGATGGAAGCGATTTTATCAAGGAGAAGTATTCGCAGATATACTGATAAGCCTGTATCTGACGAAGTCGTAAAGGAATTGCTGGAAGCGGCGATGAGCGCGCCTTCCGCTGGAAATGAACAGCCGTGGCACTTTGTCGTTATCAGAGACCGTCAGATACTCAACGAGATTCCAAAGATACACCCTTATTCTGGTATGCTTAAAGAAGCGCCATTGGGTATACTTATCTGTGGAGACGAAAGTTTACAGAAATATAAGGGTTATTGGGTTCAAGACTGTTCAGCCGCTACTGAAAACCTGCTAATTGCTATTAATGCAAAAGGATTAGGCGGGGTATGGCTTGGTGTTTATCCAATTGAGGATCGGGTTATTGGTATACGTAAACTGCTAGGTATGCCTGAGAGCGTCATTCCATTCTCTTTGATCTCATTAGGCTATCCTGCGGAACAAAAGACTTCATCAAACCGTTATGACGAATCTCGTGTCCATCATGATAAATGGTGATAGTCATTACAAAATGGGAGAACACTTATGTTCTCCTCTACCCCATGTCTCTGTGGTTTTTCTAAATTTACAGTGCCATTGGGTTGATTGGAGGGTGCAAAGATGAAGCTATCAATCGTATTGCTTGCTTTCACGTTAATATTTCCAGTATTAATATATGCTTTCGATGATAACTTTGACGATGGAAAAGCTGATGGCTGGCTTGTAGCTGCAGGGAAATGGGAAGTAACTAATGGCGAGTATCATGCGCCTGATCAGGTTAATACTGCGCCATATCCATTAACTTTTGTACTTGATGGCAAGGAACTCAGCGAATTTACTATAAAAGCAAAAGTGAGGAACGACAAATTTCATACGACAATGAACCAATCACATGCAGGATTCGCATTTGCTATGGATAGCAAGAATACTGGATACGTTCTTTATTTTAGATTCCATAAAGGACTACAATGTCCTGATACAGCATCATTAGTTCTAAGGTATACAATTGAAAATGGCAAAGGCTGGGATCCAAACGCTGACGTTGCAGAAGGATGCGGCGTATTCGAAGCAGGGGATAAAGAGAAATGGCATATTCTTGAAGCACAGGTTCATACAAAAGATGGGACGCTGAAAGCCTGGGCGGATGGTAAACAGGCATTGGATATAAGTATAAAATTAAGTCCCGGTAAAGTTGGATTATGGGTTGCTGACATTGGCGCAGGAAGCTTTGATGATGTATCCCTCGTTGGACCCGGACTGGCTGTAAAATCTAGTGGTAACATTTCTACTACTTGGGGAAATATAAAAAATTAGTCAGGAGTTTATAAATGCCCGAAAAGATTCTTGTTGTTGACGATCAAGAAGAAATCAGAAATCTACTTGCGGATGTTCTTCGCCGACGAGGTTCGGAGCCTACTATGTCTTCGTGTCCAGAAGATGCTCTGGAAATGCTCGGAAACCCGGCGAATGAGTTTGACCTTGTAATATTAGATTATGACTTTGGGCAGAAGATGAATGGTCTCGAAGCCCTTACTAAAATTAAGAAACTCAAACCAGATCAGACAGTAATAATGCTGACGGGTAAAGGATCAGTGCCTCTTGCAGTGGAAGCCATAAAACAGGGCGCAAGTGACTTTGTTGAAAAGGACTTTTACATTGAAGAGCATCTTGAGGTTAGTCTCCATAGACTCAACAACCTATTTAATCTCTACGCAACTAACAAGGAACTCCGTCAGGAAACAGAGTATTATCGAAATGAGCTAAAAGAACGCTATAACATCGTCGGTGATTCCCCCAAGATTAAAGAGGTACTTCAGCAGGTAAAAGGCGTTGCTTCCATCCCTCGTCCTGTATTGATACGTGGTGAGCGTGGAACAGGCAAAGAGCTAATTGCAGCGGCGATACATCAAAGCGGGATCAGGAAAAAGGGACCATTTATTACCATCAACTGCGCCGCATTGGCTGAAGGTTTGTTGGAATGTGAGTTATTTGGACAGGAGGAAAACGCATTTACAGGATCAGCATTCAGGGAAGGGCGATTTGTGCTTGCGAATAAAGGAACGCTTTTTCTTGATGAGATCGGCAATATGTCGTTCGAGTTTCAGGCAAAGATATTGCGTGTCATAGAATATCAGCAGTTTGAGCGTGTTGGCGGGGAAAAGACCATTAAAGTGGACGTTCGCATAATAGCGGCGACAAATGCTGATCTCGAAAAAAATATGAAGGAAGGCAAGTTCAGAGAAGATCTTTACGACAGGTTAGCATTTGAGACTATCTGGGTTCCACCGCTTAGAGAACGCAAAAGCGATATTGAGCCACTATGCTATCATTTTATGAAAAAACTATCAGAAGAAATACCCGGTGTTAAACCCAAAAGACTTTCACCAGAGGCGTTATCGGCGATGATGGAATACGATTGGCACGGCAACATCCGTGAGTTTAAATATGTGATTGAGCGAATAACTTACAAACTCGATGGCGACACCATCTTCCCCCATCATCTTCCCGAGGAGATAAGGTCACACAGCGAAACTGCTGACGTTGCTGGTGAGACATATCAAGAAAAGCTGGATAACTTCCAGAAAAAGATGATCCTTTCAGCATTGCATGATTCAGGTGGGGACGCAAAACGTGCCGCAGAGAAATTGGGAATGGAATATAATGTTTTTAATGGATTATACAAAAAATTATTAGAATGATCACAGCACGTCATGAAAAGAGGGTGTTGGAGGATGCAAAAAATGCAAACCTTTACTTGTCTTGTAAAAAAAGAAGGAAATCAATATGCTTCTCTATGCGTAGAACTTGATGTATCATCTTGTGGACATACAAAAAAAGAAGCTGTTGAGGGATTAAAAAATGCGATAGAAGCATATCTCGAATATATGATCTCAGAGGGGAGAGAAGATGAAATATATCGTCCTGTTCCAATGAATGAACTAAAGGATTTTTGATTATTTGGATGAATAAACGTTGATCCCTACAAAACGAGATCGTTAAGAGGAAGTGATTATTATGATTCGCAGGATGCAGGTTCTCCATTATCGTGGTCTAAAGTATATTGATGTAAAACTTTCAAACTTTCAGATATTAATAGGCCCAAATGCTAGTGGAAAAAGCACTTTTCTGGATGTTATCAACTTGATCAGAGACATTCTTAATGATGGTCTTCGTCCTGCCATAGAGAAAAGATCATCTCGTTTTGACGAACTCATATATAACCAACAGGGGGATGGGTTTGAGATTGTCATTGAGCTTTGTATCCCTGATGAAATCAAACAAAAACTTAAAGATAAAGATTATTTTTTAGTACGATATGAAATTTCTCTTAAACTTGATGATGAAAAAGGTGTTATCATTGATAATGAAAAGGTTTGGTTAATAAAACGAGAGCAAGCCAATTTACTGGAACCATTCTCATTGATTACACAAGGCAGACACATTCCTCTCGGTTGGAGAAAAGTAATATCTAAGACTTCTAAAGGTAATGATTACTTTAAATCCGAAACTACTGACTGGAAAATACTTTATAAACTAGGGCATTTGAGAACTTCATTTACTGGTATACCTGAAGATGATAAGCGATTCCCAGTTACTCTCTGGGTAAGGAATTTCCTTATGGAAGGTATTCAATTTTTACAACTTAATAGTAGTTTAATGCGTTGGTCGTGTAGACCTGACACTCCTATTGCTTTTCAAACGGATGGTTCTAACCTTCCAAAAGTAATTCAGCATCTAAAAAAAGAAAAACCCGATTCTTTTATTCGTTGGTTAAAGCACGTTCAAAGTATCCTTTCAGATGTTGAGGATATCAAAGTCAAAGAAAAAGCGGAAGATCGATCCCTTTACCTTAATGTTTTATATAAAAATAACCTTGAACTGCCATCATGGCTTATATCTGATGGTACTTTACGTCTTTTAGCACAGACTATCATTGCCTACTTACCTGAACGGCATAGAATATATATGATTGAGGAACCTGAAAATGGTTTGCATCCACTTGCAATAGAGAGTGTTTTTCAGTCATTATCTTCTGTATATGATAATCAAGTTCTTTTGGCTACACATTCACCAAGTATTCTGTCACTTGTGAAACTTGAAGACATTTTATGTTTTTCCAAAACTTCGTCAGGTGCAGTTGATATAATAAATGGGCGAGATCATCCTAAGCTAAAAGATTGGAGAAAAAGTGTTGACATTGGAACATTGTATGCGTCTGGAGTATTGCAATGAATGATATGATTGTTCTGGTGCCTGACAGGAATATGCGCTTTGGGATAGATTCTTTACTTTGTAGGTATGAATCCTTAAATATACGACAAATATCTTATGACATACTTATCCATCCAAGACACGATCCCGGAATATATTGTGAAGGAGTCGAGTTCCTGAGAGATTTTACAAACCAATATCGTTATGCACTCGTATTTATTGACTACGAAGGAAGTGGACAGGAAGAAAACGCTTCGGCTGATGAAATTTCAAATCATATCAAATATGGACTTGAGAATAATGGTTGGCAGGATAGAGCAGAGGTTATTGTTTTTGAGCCAGAACTTGAAATCTGGTTATGGGCTGAATCAACACACACTGCCAACGCATTAGGATGGGACGATTATAAGACAGTAAAAGATTGGCTTATAAATAAAGGACTTTGGGAAGAAGATGCACCTAAACCAATGAAACCCAAAGAAGCGTTAGAGACATCCTTGACAGTAAAGCGAATTTCTCGTACATCGTCCATCTACGAAGAAATTGCAAGCAAAGTAAGCTTACATAGATGCAAAGTTCCATCATTCCTGAAGTTCAGGGAAATATTGCAAAAATGGTTTCCAGCCTGATAAAAAGGAGGCACAAATGTCCAATAAACCAACAGCACTACTAATAGGCGACTCGATATGTATGGGATACCGTCCTCTAGTCAAGCAAAGGCTTGAGGATAAGGTTAATATAATCGGCACCGACGATAATGGCGGTGACAGCAGTAATTTGCTCAAGAATCTTGATGAGTGGATAATTAAGCAAAATGCCGATCTTATCCATTTCAACTGCGGTCTGCACGATTTGAGAGTTGATCCCAGAAACTGGAAAATATCAGCAACCACCCAATGTTTACGGAGAAAACTTGCGTCAGATCGTCAAAAGACTTCAAAATGAGACAAAAGCGATTCTTGTATGGGCAACTTCAACGCCTGTGATAGACGAAAGACACAATGCAGTAAAAGAATTCCATCGTTATGAACGTGACGTTGAAGCCTATAACGAAGTAGCAACTCTGATTATGAAGGAAGCGGGAATCTTTATCAACGACCTTTTCAGTGTTATCATTAGTGATGATATAGGAATATGTCTTATGCCAGACGGTGTTCATGCGACAGAACATGGAAACAATCTGCTGACTGACGCAGTAATAAACTGTATTCTTAAAGAGCTAAAATGATCTATTATACTCTATTTTACGAATATTGTCCTGAGATTCTTGGAGAACTATACTTTCGCCTCGGTATAAGGACTATTCCTGAAAACAGGTATCCTCTTGACCCCGGTGGGATAAAAAGAATTTGCATTTTTGGGACATCTGGTATCGGCAACTTGATTATGCTTACTCCCATGATCCGAACACTCAAAGCAGGTATACCCGATAGTAAAATCACTGTTTTCGTATTGCCAAATGGAGCGAAGGAAGTTCTTGAAGGAAGTGATCTGGTAGATCGTGTAATTGTAATGGACGATAAATTCAAAATGGGAGATATACGGCATGATTTTCCTGACCTTGCCATAGCCGCAACACATAGGGGATTCATGCGAGCAAAAGAAGCCTTCAGAACAGGAGCGTTTTGGAGAGTTGGATTCATATACGATTACAAAAGAAAAAATAACACTAGCTTTCTATACACGCAAGCTGTACCGTATGACGAATCCAAACACGAAGTTGAGCAAGGTCTTGATCTCATTCGTCCACTAGGTTATCCTGAAATCAAAAAACTCTACATGCACGTAGAAGAATCAGACCGTGAATTTGCAAATAAACTTCTATCTGAATCAGGGATAAAAGAAGGCGATCTCTTATTCGGGCTTTTTACCGGTCTCGATCTGAATAACCCAAAAGGAAGATGTATCCCAATAGAAAGATTCGCTGAAATTGGCGATAGGCTTGCAACAAAATATGATGGCAAAGTAATAATAGTGGGTAGTGCGGGAGAAACACCAACAGCGGAGAATATTGCCAGTCTGATGAAAAATAAGCCGATAATACTTACAGGCAAGACAACCTTGCGTCAACTTGCGGTGGTTTTGGGAAAGTGCCGTCTGTTTGTCGGTAGTGACGGCGGACCTATGCACATCGCATCCGCAATGGAAACGCCTGTTGTCGGCATTTTCGGTCCCACAGATTGGGTAGCGCATGCCCCTTATGGTGAGAGATGCCTCGTTGTTAAAAGTGATCTTCCATGCAGTCCATGCCATAAACCACATGGAGAGGGCGTTAAATGCGAAACCCTCGATTGCCTAAAAGCCATAACCGTTGACATGGTAATGGATGCTGTTCATCAGTTAATGAAATAGTACATGGCATTGTCAAAAATAAAATGAAAATAAACACGAAGACACAAAGGATGTTAAAAGTTGAAGGTTAAAAGTAAAAGTGCTGGTTTGAATATTGTATTCAACCTTAAACATTTAACCTTTAACTCATAATATTCTTAGTGTCCTTTGTGTTTAGATTTTTGACAGTATCGTCATAAGTAAAGGAGAAAAGGAAAATGAAAGCTCACGTTTTTCTAACGGTTGCAGAATCAAAAAGACTCATAGCTAAAGGCGTTGCCTCTATGAACATTGTCAAGAAAGCCCTTGCCGATGGCATAGTGGCAATCGGCAGAGGTACAACGAACGGTCGTATCGTGGAGGAGATTCTCGGAGAAAAGATTGACAGGGGCGGATACATAGCGGGTAGAATTCTTCCACCAAAAAAACCAAGAGGATCAATTAGTTCTCCATCCATACCAGATATAGTTCTGAAGAACGGTCAAAAGGTAGAAGGGCTTTCTGTTGTAGACTCAGCCGCTCAAATGAAACAGGGCGACGTCTATATTAAAGGCTGTAACGCATTGAACTATCAGCAAAAAATGTGTGGTATCCTGATCGGTCATCCTATGGGTGGAACAATCAGTGCGATAGGTGCGGTAGTATCGAGAAAAGTACACCTTATACTCCCGGTTGGATTAGAGAAGAACGTCTATGGCGATATAAACGAGCTTAGTATGAAATCAAGAGAGGACGATGAATACATCGGAGGCGCGCCTTCGCTAATGCCGGTGACAGGGGAAATAGTCACAGAGATTGAAGCCCTAGAAATCCTTGCAGGCGTTAAAGCCCTTCAAATATCTGCGGGCGGCATAGCAGGGGCAGAGGGAGCAGTTTGGCTACTCATGGAAGGTGAGAAGGCACAGCTTGAAACTGCCCTAAAGATCATAGACGAATGCCGTGAGATTGAGCAGGATGCTTTATTTTAGTGATTGGAGGTTTTGAATGGAACCGAAATATGAAGACATTATCTCATTTGCTATGCAATGGGAAGAAGATTCTGCTGATTTATACAAAGAGATGGGTAAACTAGCAAAGAAACCAAACGTAAAAGCCATGTTTTCAGAATTTGAGGCTGAGGAAGTTGGACACAAAGCGATTATTGAGAAAATATCAAAAGCCAAAATAACCGATCTTCAACCTGAAAAAGTAACTGATCTGAGGATAAGCGATTACCTGATAGACATGACCTTCAAACCAGACATGGACTATCAGGACATACTCATAATCGCTATGAAGCGTGAGGAAAAAGCAGTAAAGATGTATACCGACATGCTCACAAGGGTTAAAGATTCAGAAGCACAGAAACTGATCCAATTACTAATTCAAGAGGAATCGAAGCATAAACTTCGCCTTGAAATTGAGTATGATGAAAACGTATTGGCTGAGAATTAGAAAAGTCGGATATTAATATAAAAGGAATGGGGGAATGAGAATGAGGAGAGAACATGGGCTTGTCAAGTGTTTTGTGTAAGTTCCCATTCCGCCATTATTACAAATGAAACCCGGACAGATTTTCTAACTTTTATAGCTTTAAGATCACCATCTGATATGAGACGTCTAACAGTTCTCACAGATACATCCAGTATTGCTGCAATTTTTTCTACGCTGTAAAATTTTTGATTTTCCATAACTATCATCTCCGACTACATCTTAGGCACTGTAAAATTTAGAAAAAACACAGAGGCACGGAGTCACGGAGAATAAAGGAAGAAAACCAAGAATTTCTCCCCCTCCCTTTCCAAACTCTGTGTCTCCGTGTTTATTTTTCATTTTATTTTTGACAATGCTGAATATTACCATAAGTGACAGTAGTTGTCAATAGTTGCCAGAAAATGACAAATTATAGATAGTCAAAAATGTATAGAGCAGACCAATAAAAAAATGGTGTTAATTAGGATCAGATTCCTCTCAACAGCAGGTGAAAGTTTTTTGAATTTCATAATCAACTAATTGGTTCGTCTGGATTCCTTGACCAGATAACGTTAAGCCCGGTAGCTCTGATCTCTTTATCCTTACTCAAAAGCACGCTATCAGTTATTAATGCTGTTGCCATTATTAGCCTGTCATGGATTTCCAAGCCTTGCAACGGAATTGTAGCCTTCACCAATTCGTCATCAACAGGAATCACTTTATAAGTTTCGTTTGTGTCCATCAATGAAAGTACACTTTGAAAAGCTACAGAGATACGACCTTTCTCTGATAAATCAACTATTTCCATTAGCGTGATAGCTGAAACATATATGACGCCGAATTTTTCTGATTCTCTTATAGCTTCCAAAGCCTTAGTTGATAGTCTCTTAGCTTTTAGTGTTTTATCTAAAAACCATACCAGTGTATGAGTATCTACTGTAACTCTCGTGATTCCCATATCTTTGTAACCTCGTCTAATGCTTTTTCATCAACTTGACCATTCTCAATTATGCCTTCAAGAGAAAATCGCTTTTTCTGTATATACTTTCGATTATTCTTATTGATGTAAATATCCAAATGTTTATCTGAAACCCGGATAGATTTTCTTACTTTTATAGCTTCAAGTTCACCATCTGATATGAGACGTCTAACAGTTCTCACGGATACATCTAGTATTGCTGCAACTTTTTCTACGCTATAAAATTTCTGATTTTCCATAACAATCACCTCCGAATACATCTTACCATAAGTGACAGTAGTTGTCAATAGTTGCCAGAAAACGACAAATTATAGACAAAAAAGTATAGCCTTAATACCATTTGGATATTAAGGCTTTACAATATCATCTACTCATCATTCTTCAGTATCTACCAAATCAAACTGTATACCTTCGCTTGGTTCCGCTTTTTTGAATGGAGATATCTGATTTGGGATTTTGGGTTTTATACCTTTTAGTAATTCCTCAATTGTTAAGATTTGGATTTTTGGATAATCCTTTCCTGAAAGCTGTGATCTATAATATCCTGCCGATACA
>Ga0315282_10003419_pt1 | contig 28511 bp, 18 predicted proteins | sample YL17G07_20_MG_FD_203693 | JGI IMG/M metagenome (GOLD analysis project Ga0315282, IMG submission 203693) | Sediment microbial communities from Yellowstone Lake, YNP, Wyoming, USA - YL17G07_20 | ecosystem: Environmental > Aquatic > Freshwater > Lake > Sediment | place: USA: Wyoming | collected... | reverse complement strand
TCACCCCCGACCCGGAGCAGTGCGCCTGCCTCGCCCGGGACCTCCGCCTGCCGCCCCTCCTGAGCCGCATCCTTGCCGCCAGGGGCATCGCGACCCCCACAGACGCTGACACGTACCTCAACGGCGGCCTCGACGACCTTCACGATCCGCTGCTCATGCGCGACATGTCGCAAGCCGTATCCTGCCTGCGGCGCGCCATTGAATCCAAGACACCGATCCGCGTGTGCGGTGACTACGATGCCGATGGCGTGACCGGGACCGCGCTGCTCATGCGCGCGCTCAAGGCCGTGGACGCGGTGGTGGACTATTACCTGCCGCACCGCATCGAGGATGGCTACGGGCTCAATTCCGCGGCGATCGAAGGCGCGGCCCGCGACGGGATCAAGCTTCTGCTCACCGTGGACTGCGGCGTCAGCGCCGTCGATCAACTCACGCTCGCGCGCGATCTCGGGTTGGAGGTCATCGTCACCGACCACCACGAGCCGCCCGCGGTGCTGCCGCCGGCAGCCGCAATCCTCAATCCCAAGCAGCCGGGCTGCGCCTATCCGTTCAAGGGTCTCTCGGGCGTCGGGGTCGCGTATAAGCTCCTGACCGCGCTTGCCGCCGACATCGGGCTGCGCCCAGGCGCCGAGCGCTCGTTTCTCGATCTGGTCGCCATCGGCACCATCGCGGACGTCGTGGCGCTCACCGGTGAGAACCGGCTGCTGGTCAAGCACGGCCTGGCCGCGATGAGCCAAACTCGCAAGCACGGCATCACGGCCCTGCTGCGGGCCGCATCCATATCGCCGCCCATCACCAGCTACAACGTCGCCTTCGGCTTGGCCCCGCGACTCAATGCGGCCGGCCGCCTCGACCACGCACGCGCCGCCGCTGACCTGCTCATGACCTCGGACCCCGTGGAGGCGCGCAAGCTGGCGGATCACGTCTGCGGCTTGAACACTCAGCGCCAGGAAGAGGAACTGCGGATCCTGCAATCGGCCGAGGAGATGATCCGCGCGACGGTTGACCTCGAGCGCGATCGCCTGATCATGCTCGCGTGCGCGGAGTGGCACCCCGGCGTCATCGGCATCGTTGCCTCCAGGCTCGTCGAGCGCTACTGCCGCCCGGTGGTGTTGGTCGCCATCGCCGACGGCGCGGCCCGGGGTTCGGCGCGGAGTATCCGGGGATTCCACATGTGCAACGCCCTGGTTCGCTGCTCGTCGCTGCTCCAGGAGTTCGGGGGGCACGAACTGGCGGCCGGGTTCGGTATTGCGCCGCAGAACCTCGACGCGCTGCGGGCTGAACTGCTGCGTCAGGCGGCGGAAACCGTTGGGCCGGAGGATCTGGTTCCCGCCGTCACCCTCGACGCCTGGGCCGAGCTATCGGATCTTTCCCTCGAAGCGGTCGACGGCATCAATGCCATGGCGCCGTTCGGCATGGGCAACCCACGCCCGCTCTTGGGGCTGCGCGACTTGACCGTGCAGGGGCTTGACACCTGCGGCGCAGACGGGCAGCATCTGCGGCTCATCCTGCGCAGCGGCGACACCACAGTCAGTGCGATCTGGTTCAGGTTTGGTCATCTCGGCCGCCACCTTTCACCCGGTCTCGAAGTCGATCTGTGCTGCCTGCCCGAGATCAACGAGTGGAACGGTGTTCGCTCAGTGCGCCTCAAAGTGTACGATATGGCGATGGAGAATCCACCGAGCGCAGCGCGCGGCGGATCATGAGGCGCGCCAGCGAAGGTATCCCGCCGTACAATCGGACGTCACACCAAGGCTCCGCGGTCATACGTTTCCGAGCAGTTGTCTTTGACAGCGCACAGACGCGTGCGCTAACATAGCGCGGCGGATGACCGAGGCTGCGAGCTCGACCGTGGGCAAGAACCAGCGCGATTTCTGGCGCGCAGCGATGTTGCTCAGCACCATCGGCATGGTGCTGGTGGCATCCACATTTGCCGGTTTCCTGATCGGCTACGCTCTCGATCGCTGGCTTGGCACGGGGCCGTGGCTGAGCATCGCCGGCCTGGCGCTCGGCATCGCCGCTGGGTATCTCGAGCTTATCAGGATCGTGCGCCGCTTCGCCAAGAACTTCTGACCATGGCCGAACAGCACTTAGCGAGGTTCTTGCATTACCTGAAGCTTCGGCGGGGTGCGTTGCGTAGCCGGAAGAACTCTGAGACGCGCTCGCGTCTCTCCGGAGTTGCGCTTCGCGCAACCAACGTCCGGAAGAGTCTTGGCGCGGCCAAGGCCGCCCTTCAGGACCCCGAGGGGCCCTTCAGGGTCCGAGGGGCGCTCCGGAAAGGCGCCCTTGGCGCCTTGCGGCATCAGCGGCCCTCCACTAATGCCAAACACTCCATAGACCTGCGGTTCTTTCGCTGGGTGTACATCATTGCCGGGGTGGCGCTGGCGGCGCTCAGCGGGGTGTGTTGGGTCGCCTGGGGCGCGCGCGCCGCGGCAGGAATGGCCGCCGGCGGAGCCATCAGCATCGCCGTTTTGCTGAGCTGGCAGTGGCTGGCGATGTGGATCATCGGGGCGCCGATGGGAAGAGCCAAGCGCCGGCTTGTCATCGTCTGGCCGCTCAAGTACGTCGCGATCGGCATCATCCTGTACGCGCTCCTGCGCTGGAACCTGGTCAACGTGTTCGCGCTCATCGCCGGATTGGGCCTGATCCAGGCGGTGCTGTTCGCGCGCGCACTTTTCTCTTCGCGCCAGTTGTTCGGCGCGCCGCCAAAGGGTCGAGACGAGCATGCACGAGGGACATAACTCCTGGCTTGCGTTCCTCTACGGGATACGCATCGGGCATTTTCACCTGCTGCCGGAATGGGCACCGGAGTCGGTGCCGTTCGCGGTGCTGTGCGCGTTCATCATTGCCGTGCTTTCCTGGCTCGGCACGCGTCGCATGCGCACGGTCCCCAGCGGCCTGCAGACGGTAATGGAATACGCGGTGACCGGCATCACCAGCTTCACCCAGAGCATCCTGGGGGAGAAGAAGGGCCGCGACTTTGCGCCGTTCATCGGGACCCTCTTCATCTTCATCCTGCTCATGAACCTGTTCGGCCTCATCCCGGGGATGAAGTCGGCCACCGCCGATCTCAATACTACCACCGCCCTCGCGCTCATCGTTTTCGTTTCGACCATCTACTACGGCATGCGGGCGCACGGCGTCTTCGGGTTCTTCAGGCATATGGTGGCAGAGGTGCTGCCTTTGCCGTGGTACATGAAATGGTTCCCGCTGCCGGTAGTGCCATTGATGCTGGTGCTACATCTTATCTCGCTCCTCGTGCGGCCGATAAGTCTGGCGATGCGTCTGTTCGGCAACATCATGGGCAAGGAAGTAGTGCTGGCGATCCTGAGCGGGCTGGCCACGGTCTCTTTGGCGCTGTTCGGCTTGCACGTCGCGGGCTTTGACGTCATGGGCAACCACGTCAGTCTCAACATCCCCGGCATCTTCGGCCTGCCCATGCTCGGGCTGGATGCGGCGCTGATGCCCCTTGCTATCCTCATGGGCATTATCCAGGCGCTGGTATTCTCGCTCCTGGCGTGCCTCTACATCTCCCTCGAGACCGAGTCGGAGCACGAGGGCGAACCCGAAGCGGCGTGATGAGCCAACGCGTCCGTGCCATCCTCGCGATCGACCCCGGCCGCGATAAGTGCGGCCTGGCCGTCGTGACCCTCGCAGGCGAGGCGCTCGCACAAGAGGTGATTCCCGCCGGCGCGCTGGCGGGGCGGGCCCGGGAGCTGGCGGAGAGATATGACTTCGCTGTGATCGTCGTCGGCGACCGCACCGGCGCCGACGCGGCGCTCGACACCCTCGAATCCGCGCTTCCCGAGATCGAAACCGCCGTCGTCGACGAGCATCGATCGAACGAGGAAGCGCGCCGCTTCTACTTTCGCGAGCATCCTCCACGCGGCTGGCGCCGGCTCATACCTTCGACATTGCAGACCCCGCCGCACCCCTATGATGATTACGTCGCCGTCATCCTCGCGCGCCGGTACCTGAGACGCACGACGGACAGCCCGGATTGAACCAGGCCGATCCCGACTGTATCTGCAGGGACGGACGGTCTGGAGGTGGAAATCGCAACCAGCCGATGACAGCACCTCCGCAGTCAGCCAGGTTGCGACCCAAGTGACGGATGTGATTGCCCATAATGTCTGAACACGAAAAGACGTACGAGATACGCGACGCAATCCACGGGTTCATCACGCTGGACGCCTGGGAATGGGATGTAATCAACCAGCCAGCCTTCCAGAGATTGCGTCGGATTCGACAATTGGCGCTCACGGATCTCGTTTACCCCGGAGCGAACCATACTCGGTTTGAGCATTCGCTCGGTGTGCTCCATGTGGCGAGCGAGTTGTTCGATTCCCTTCACCGTCGCCGGATGAATATCCTCAAGGGCGGTCTGGGCTATCGCAGTGAAGGAATCCAGCGAGATCGGGCACTCGTTCGTATGGCTGCACTTCTTCACGACATCGGGCATGCCCCCTTTTCCCACCCGGCAGAGGACCTTCTGCCCATGCAGGCGGGTCCCCCTTCGAGCCCGCCGGTCGAACGGTTCCAGCACGAACACTACACCACTGCCATTATTCTGCACGAACTAAAAGACGTCATAGAGGGCCATCGCATAAACAGAAATAACTATGCCCTGAAGGCTCAAGACTTGGCGGATTTCTTCACCGGCGCGCCGGGCCTGGGGGCTAAGATCATCTGGCGCGAGCTAATCTCGGGGCAAATGGACGCGGATCGCATGGACTATCTCCTTCGGGATTCGCATCACCTGGGGGTTGCCTACGGGCGTTACGACTTGGCCCGGATCGTCGCAACCGCCTCGGTGGTCGAGCGGCCGGAGGAAGAATCGAGGGGAGTGGGATTCAGTCTTGCGGTGGACGATGACGGCGCTCACGCTGCCGAGGCCCTGATCATGGCGCGCTACTTGATGTTCACGCAGGTGTATTTCCATCGCACGCGACGTGCCTACGACTACCACTTGACAGAGGCCATGCGAACGTGTCTGGCGGGTGATGGCACCTTTCCGCCTCCTCGGGGTGGCGCGCTAAAAGAGTTCCTGAGATGGGACGACTGGAGAGTTCTCGGCCATGTGGCGGCTGGCGAGGCAGGAGAGCACGGGTGCCGAATACTTCAGCGCAATCATTATCGGCGCGTTTACGAAACGCCAGAGGTTCCGCAGCGGGAAGATTTCGACGCCTACAAGCAGGCAAAGAGCGAACTTGAGTCGATAGGATGCCAGCCCGTCGAGGACATGGCCGAGAACTCGTGGTACAAATTCGCCCCCGAGGAGATCCTTCTTGACGTCCATGATGCAATCTCTGGAGCGGGTGTGGAGTTGTTGTCTAACCCAGATTATGCATTGGAGCGCTTTTCGATCTCAATTCGCATCACCTAGTAAGTGAAGGCTCCACGCTCGTTGTGCATAATCTGGGTCTAAGAGATCGACACTGGTTGGCGGGTTGAAACCCATACGGCAGCTTCGACTGTATGTGAAGCCGGAAGACAAGGAACAGGCGCTGGACACAGTGAAGAGGCTCAAAGGAGGCAAGGAAAGTGACAACAACTGAAGTCTCCTGGCAGAAGCAAGCGCTCATCGCGAAGCTGGCGATGGACCTTGAGTCTACGTCGCGGCAATTCGGCAAGGTTGCTCTGCAGAAGATGATGTTCCTATTGCAGGAGCTCTTTGCCGTTCCAGTCGGTTACGATTTTGAGCTGTATCATGTTGGACCGTTCTCTCGCGATCTGCAGGCTGACCTCGACTACGCTCACTTCTTGCAGGCTGTTAGCATCGTGGAAACTCCACCATACGGATTTCGCATTCTTCCAGGCGCGCAATCCGAAACCATTGCGAGCCGCGGGCACGTATTCCTTGCCCCTCACACGCGCAGCATCGAAAGGGCCGAGCAGGAGTTCGGCTCCATGAGCGCCCGAGAGTTGGAGTTGCGCGCAACCCTGGTTTACGTCGCCAAGTGGCACCAGAAGCGGGCAGAAGCCCCCAAGCGAGATCAGGTAGTGGAAGAGGTCGCAGCTCTGAAGCCAAAGTATGCAAGACAAGAGATCGAGGAAGCCCTCGACGAACTCCGGCGCGCCCAGCATATCGAAGTGACCTAACGCCAGATCTGCATGCGCTTCACGATCGTTTTCTCACCTCGCCTCTGCACAGTCTTCCTGCGCCGCGCCGAACGCGAGCGGTATCGACGGCCCGTGCGGCGCGGTTCGATCCGCGCTGTGACTGCGACTCGATCGCCCGAACCCGGCGAGCACGGCCTCCAGCAGGCCGCCGAAGCTGCATACCCGCTTGGCGCGGATGACGAGATCCCACAGCGGCTCGCACTTCTTCCACCCACCGGCGTAGGCGATGTGGCGCACGCGGCTGGGCAGGGCCTCCTTCGTCCATGCGCTCTTCAGTATCGCGCTCCAGCGGTAGAAGTCGCGATAGGCTCGCCGGTAGCCGTCCTCGAGCTCCTGCGGCGACATCTTCGCCGGCCGGTAAACCGAGTGGCGCGTGTCGTAGAGATTCCAGTTCTCGCTGATGATCCGGCCCTCGGCCGCAAGCCGGCGGTGCAAGGCGGTGCCCGGATAGGGTGTCAGGATATGAAAGGTCGCGGTCTCGATGCCCTCGCCGATCGCCCACTCCACCGTGCGCTCGAACACGGATTCATCATCGTCATCCATGCCAAAGACGAAGCTGCCGTTGATGAGTACCCCGGCGTCGTGGAGACGGCGAACCGCATGGTCGTAGTCACGGTTCAGGTTGTGGTACTTGTGCTGCGCCCGCAGGTTGGCCGCGCTCAGGGTCTCGAAGCCGACGAACAGGCTTCGCAGGCCCGACGCGACGGCCTTGCCCAAGAGCTCGGCATCCAATGCCGACTGCAATGTTCCCGCGGCCTGCCATATCCTGCCCATCCCGCGCATGGCGTCGAAGAGCGTCATGGCGAACTCGCGGTCGCCGAAGATGTTGTCATCGAGAAAGAACAGGTGGCGGCCGGGCAGGCGCTCGATCTCGGCGAGAGCCTGGTCCACCGTTTGCGTGTAGAAGGACTTGCCGCCGCGGAAGAACGACTCCTTGTAGCAGAAGTCACAGGCATGGGGGCACCCGCGCGACACGACGACCGAGTTCGGCGCCAGGTAGAGGTGCCGCTTGATGAGGTCGCGGCGAATGCGCGGCTGGCCGGCCAGTGAGCGCTCCTTGGATTGATAGACGCTGCCGGGATGGCCGTCTCGAAAGTCACGCAGAAAGGCGGGCCAGGTGTCTTCGCCCGGGCCGAGGAAGATGGTGTCGGCGTGCCGGGCCGCCTCCTGCGGCAGCGAGGTGACGTGCAAGCCGCCGAGCGCGACATGGATGCCGCGGGCGCGATAGTGATCGGCGATTTCGTAGGCGCGGCGCGCCGACGTGATGTACACCTGGATGGCGACCAGATCCGGCTCATCGTCGACGACGCCGGCGTCACCGCGGAATTGCGGATGAGCGGCATCCGCGAGGTCGAGGGACTCGACGTGCTCGTCGCGGAGTGTCACCTCGTCGTCGTCGCGCAGGTAACCGGCGAGCGTCGCCAGCCCCAGCGGCGGAAACAGCGAGTACTTGATGGGCCGAAAGAACGGGCTCTTCGCCTCGGTGAGGGCAGGCAGAATCAGCTTCACTTTCATCATCCGTCTCCCTTCGACCAGCGCTTCTGCCTCATCTTAAGCCCGAGCGCCCGCCCGCCCAACCCACTGAGTACGCTATCTCGCGCACGTGGGACGGCCCGGCGACGCACCCGAGTGCTTGACGGCAAGGGCCGATTTGCGGTTTGCTATGTGAGGGGGAACGAGGGAAACGCGGCCTGGCGCGGTTGGGCACCTCGGCGCGGCAGGAGCGCCGTGGTGCCCGGGTCCCGGCGCATGGGCGAGGCACGACAAAGGAGAGCAGGGCCATGCTGGAGCTTGTACTCGTGGAGGACAACGAGCGGCTGCGGCGCGCGCTGAAGAGCGGGCTGGAGGCGCTGCGCGTCGTGCGCGTGGTCCACGACTGCGATACAGGGGAAGCCGCGCTCGAATACTGCCTCCACCATCGCCCGGATGTGATCCTGATGGACGTGCAGCTCGCCGGCGATATGAACGGGATCGAAGGCGGCGTCGCCATCAGGCGCGAGCTGCCGCGGCAGCCGGTGGTCTTCTACTCGATTCAGGATGACGAGGCCTATTATCGCGCCTTCCGCAATTCCGGCATCCTGAGCCACTACGCCTATGTCCGCAAGTCCAACTACCTGCTGCCCGAGATGATCCTGCCGCTGCTGAAGGACGCGGTGGCGGGCAAGAGCTTCATCGACCCCGAGATCGAGGTCCGCGTGCAGGAGGTGGGGCGCAAGGACGCGCAGTCGCCGATGGCGCTGCTCGAACCGAACGAGCAGGAGGTGGCGCGGATGCTCGCGCGCGGGATGACCAACGAGCAAATCGCGGCGCGCATGGGCTTCCGCGACAAGCGCACCATCAGCCGCACCAACGGCCAGATCTACGCCGCCTGGGGGTTGAGCGATACCGCGACCGATGACAAGGTCGCGCGCACCCGCGCCTCGCTCATCGTGCGCGCAGGCAGACTGATCTCCTGGGACGAGCGGGGAGTCCCCCGCGTCACGAACGAGCGCGACGAATGGGTTGAGTGGGAGGGATAATGCTCCTCATCCTGGCGCTCTACTGTGCGCTGCTGGCGCTGTCGCTCTTCAACACCATTGCGCTGTTGTGGTTGGGCGCGACGGTGCTGCTCAACGCCGAGCACCGGCGCTGGAGCATCTGGCTCGCGGCCTGCGGTTTGCTCGCTGGCGGCGCGGTCTTCATCAGTCATTCCGCGGTGCTCATGCAGAGCGCATCGGTCATCGGCTCCGAACTCAATGTGTGGTTCCCGCTCGGCTGGGCCGCGATCATCTTCGCCCCGTTCGCGTGGTACATCGCCATGCTGTGGCACGCCGGCTACTGGGAGGACCGCGGCTCACAGCTCCACCGGCGGCACCGCCTCCCGCTTCTGGCGACCTCGGCGCTGGCCGCCGCGGTCATCGCGCTCTTCGTCGTAGCGCGCCCGCTGCCGTTCACGATCAAGACCATCGGGCTCGACATCTCGACCACGCCCGCGGTGTTCGGCATGCCGCTGCTCGTGCTGCTCTACCCGCCGTTCATCTTCTTCTGCATCGCGTTCTCGCTCGACGCGCTGGCGCGGCCCGGACCGTCGGCGCGCGCGATGGGCGCGGTGGCGCGGCGGCGCGCGCGACCCTGGCTCATGGGCGCGTCACTGGCCCTGCTCGCCGTGAGCCTGCTGGTGGTGGCGATTCTGGTGTGGCTCGTCGTCTCCGGCAATCGCCACGGCCGCCAGGTCGTGGTCGACTGGTACGCGATCAGCATCGGTTGGCTCGATCTGAGCGTCACCGGACTCGTCACCATTGCGGTCGTGCTCACCGGCCAGGCCATCGTGTCCTACGAGATTTTCACCGGGCGCACGCTGCCCACGCGCGGCCTGCGTCGCCAGTGGCACACGGTCATGGTCATGGGCGCGGTGTATGGCTTCGCGGTGGCTCTCAGCTTCACGCTCGAGTCTCCCGCGACCGAGATGGCGCTGCTGGCGACGCTGGTGGTCGCGGTCATCTTCGCGCTGCTGAGCCGGCAGTCGTATATCGAGCGCGAGCGCTATATCAGCCACCTGCGGCCCTTCGTCGCGAGCGAGCATGTGTACGACGCGGTGATGGCGTCGCGGGCGGGCGCGGCCACGACGGGCGGTGGGCCCGCATCCTTCACCGCGCTGTGTCGAGATGTGCTGGGAGCGAGAAGGGCGTGTCTCGTTCCCGCTGGTGGCATGGCTGCGCTCATTCCGTCTTCCCTGGCGTACCCGGTCGACGCGTCACCTCAGTTGACCCTCGATCAGGCGCTCGTCACGCGCGCGACGCCCGAGGTGACGAGCCTTGCGGTTGATCCTGCGGCGTACGGCGGCGCCGTATGGGCGGTGCCGCTGTGGGGCGGGCGCGGGATGATCGGCGTCATGTTCCTGGCCGAGAAGGCGGACGGCGGGCTCTACTCGCAGGAGGACATGGAGATCGCGCGGTCGAGCGGCGAGCGCCTGCTCGATACCATGGCGGGTGCGAACCTTGCGCAGCGCTTGATGGCGCTCCAGCGGCGCCGGTTCGTCGAGAACCAGGTGCTTGACCAACACTCGCGCCGCGCGCTGCACGATGAGATCCTGCCCAGCCTGCACGCGGCCATGCTCAGCCTGAGCGGCCAGACGCCGGGGCAGGAAGCAGGCGAAACCCTGGCGCAACTGGCGGAGGTGCACCGGCGGATCTCGGCTCTGCTGCGGGAGATGCCCACTGGAACCGCGTCACAGGTGGGCAGGCTCGGACTGCTCGGAGCGCTGCGTCACATGGTCGACGCCGAGTTCTCACGCGACTTCTCCTCGGTCGACTGGCGGATCGATCCTGAGGCCGAAGAGCGCGCGCGAGCGCTGCCAGCGCTGACCGGTGACGTCGTCTTCTTCGCGGCGAAGGAAGTGGTTCGCAATGCCGCCCGCCATGGGCGCGGCGGCGACTCTGCGCGGGCGCTTCATCTGCGCATCTCGGCGGCGTGGCGTGATGGACTGGAGATACGTATAGCGGATGATGGCGTCGGATTGCCGGCCGCAGATACCACGGCAACCGGCGGACAGGGCTTGGCGCTGCACGGCACCATGATGGCGGTCATCGGCGGATCGCTCGAAGTTGAGAGCAAGCCGGGCGCGGGCGCCGCGGTGACCCTGTTCGTACCCCAGGAGCGGTGGGAAGAGGCGTGACCGTTCCGGGGCGAATGCCGCGCCTCTGTAGGGCGGCCACCCTTCATGTGGCACAGCCGCCCCCGGCTGTGGTGGCGCCGCGCGCGGCGCCGGTTGACAGGCGAGGGCGCCTGTCCCACATACAGTAGCTCGATCCCCACTTCCGAGGTCATACCTCCCCTTGCCTCCGATTGCCAACCGCGCCGCTTTCCGCTATAATGCAGGTGTACGAAATGAGTGCTTTTCCTGCTCCGAGTGTGGTCAAGGGCGACGTTACTAAGCGCATGTGCAAGCGCATGTGATCGCGCGCCTTGTCTTGCCAAGCCCGGACCAGGAACGAGATAAGGCGCCAGATCGAGAATAGTCGGTCTGGCGTCGATGGTTATGGCGACTAGCGCAGCCTCAATCATTATGTGATGGGTGCCTCTGCTGGGATTGGCGGAACGAATTTAACCACAGAGCACACCGAGATCACAGAGGCGGGGTCGCGCTTGGGAATGAGAAGCCGCCGATTTTCGCCGATAGACGTCGACTAGAACAACTTCGCCCCGATGAGATCGGGGCGCCCGATTCTAATCTGCGTCCATCTGCGTTCATCTGCGGTTTACATCAGATAAACGTTGACAGAGCACTACTCAGCGCAAGGTGCGCCCGTTCGGCAAGCTCAGGGTGAACGGAGAACGCAGAGAGAATCGAGCGCGGGCGCGATGAATTGCGCCCCCGCCGGCGAGGTGCAAGGCAGTGATGCTCCTGGGGACGCAGAAGATCAACAGTCGCGGCCGTCTCGAAGTCGGCGGCTGTGATACCGTCGAGCTGGCGCAGCGCTTCGGCACGCCGCTCTACGTCATGGACGAGGCCTGCTTGCGCGGCGTCTGCCGCGCCTACCGCACCGCGTTTGAGAAGCGCTTTCCAGAATCGCTGGTCGTCTTCGCCGGCAAGGCCTTCCTCACACTCGCCATGTGCCGCATCGCCGACCAGGAGGGGCTCGGCCTCGATGTCTCCTCCGCGGGAGAGCTGCACACCGGCCTGCATGCGGAGTTCCCGCCCGAGCGCATCGTGATGCACGGCAACAACAAGTCCGCGGCGGAACTCGAGATGGCGCTCGCCACCGGCGTGGGGCGGATCGTGCTTGACAGCGAGGTCGAAACCGCCGAGCTGCAGCGCATCGCGGCCGCGCGCGGCGCGGTCGCCGACGTCCTTCTGCGCGTGACGCCGGGCATCGAGGCCCACACCCACGAGTACATTCAGACTGGGAAGATCGATACCAAGTTCGGCCTCGGCATCGGCACCGGGCTGGCCTTGCCCGCAATCAAGCACGTTCTCGCGAGCCCCAACCTGCGACTGCACGGCCTGCACTGCCATATCGGCTCGCAGTTGTTCGACCTCAAGCCCTTCGATATCGCGGTGCGCATGATGGTGGACTTCATCCACGACGTGCGCCAGGCCACGGGCTGCGTCATCGCGGAGCTTGATCTCGGCGGCGGGTTGGCCGCGCGCTACCGGTCATCCGATCATCCCCCCGCGATCGAAGACTATGCCGAGACCATCAGCGTCGCCCTGCGCGAGCAGTGCGCCCTCTACGGCCTGCCGCAACCCAAGATCATGGCCGAACCCGGGCGCAAGATCGTCGGCGAGGCGGGGCTGACGCTCTATACCGTGGGCGTGATCAAGGATGTCCCCGGGGTGCGCACGTATGTGGCGGTGGATGGCGGCATGTCGGATAACCCCCGCCCGGCGCTCTACCAGGCGCAGTACGAGGTGATCGTTGCCAACAAAGCCTCGATCTCGGCGAACGGAAAGGTCACCATCTCCGGCAAGCACTGCGAGACCGACACACTGATCACAGATATCGAGGTGCCCGAGCTGGCCGTGGGCGACGTCGTCGCGGTGCAGACCACCGGCGCTTACAACTACAGTATGTCGAGCAATTACAACCGGCTCCCGCGCCCGGCGGTGGTGCTTGTGCACGACGGCGAGGCGGACGTCATCGTGGAGCGCGAATCGCTCGATGACCTGCTGCGCCAGGATCGTATGCCCGCGCGCCTGGAACGGGCGTAACGGGCGTCGACCGGATGCTCCCGGCCTGGCGAACGCCGAAACACGGTCAGGCTGCTCCGCGGTGGTGCCGCACTCCGCCGACACAACAGAGACGAACGACGGTATAATCTTCTGACTCTTCGTGATCTCTGTTCTCGGCGGTGGGATGTGGCAAACTCAGATCGCGTTCGCCAGCACAAATGTGTCGCGCGGAAGCCGCGCTTAGTCTGCCCCGCGCGCCCAGGAGGCGTCGATACCCTGCTGCGCGACGGCCTGCCGAGCCTGCGCTTACGTCAGCTTCGTGCCGCCGGCCGCGTCGGGCGTGCGCACGGCATGCCCGTTTACCTCATCGGCGGCAGCGTGCGCGATCTTCTCCTCTCCGCTCCCAGCCCCGACCTCGACCTCTGTGTCGTCGGCGATGGTATCGCATCCGCGCGGGCCCTCGCGCGCGAGTTGCAGGCATCCGTGAGCGAGCAGCGGCGCTTCATGACCGCCAAGGTCAAGGCCGCCGGCGGCGACATCGACGTCGCGACCGCGAGACGCGAGACGTACCCGCGGCCCGGCGCTCTGCCACACGTCACACCCGGGGGCATCGAGGACGATCTCGCGCGGCGCGATTTCACGGTCAACGCCCTGGCGATCCGGCTCGACGTGCGCGGTTCGCGTGCCCTGCTCGATCCATTCGGCGGCTGCGGCGATCTTGCCCGGCGGCACTTGCGTGTCCTCCACGGTCAAAGCTTCGTGGACGATCCCACGCGGCTGCTCCGCGCGGCTCGTTATGCCGCACGTCTCGGCTTTCGTCTTGAGCGCACGACGCGCGGGCTCGCCGAAGAGGCTGTGCGCGGCGGCTGCCTCGACACCGTCAGCGGTGACCGCATTCGACGCGAGCTCATGCTCCTGCTTGACGAGCCGCGCGCCGCGCGGGGGATTGAGCTCTGCGCGTGTCTCGGGATACTCACGAGCCTGCACCGATCCCTGGAAGTCACGCCACAGACACTGGCCGCGCTGCGTGCCGCCGGGACGGTATGCCGTCGGTTGTCGCGCGCCACCCCGGGGGCAAACGTAGATTGCGGGCTGACGCGGCTGCTCATCCTTGCCGGTTGCCTGTCGCCGCGGGAGGCACAGTCGCTCATCCGCCGCCTGGGATTGACGTCGCGTCAGGGCCAGGCATTGCGGGGCTACCTCGAACGCGGCGCGCGCGCGCGGCGCACGCTCGCCTTGCCGAACCCGCGCAACAGCACCGTCGTGCGTGCGCTCGAAGGGTTGTCACTCGAGGGCGTGGCGGCGCTTGCCGCAACGTCGCCGGTGATCGTTCGGAACCGCTGCGAGCTGTTCGTCAAGCGCCTGCGCGACCTGCGCGCCCGAATCCGAGGTGACGATCTCGCGCAACTCGGCTTCGCCCCCGGCCCGGCCTGGAGCCGCGCGCTCAAGGCCGCCCGCGATGCCCGGCTCGACGGCCGGGCGCGCTCGAAAGCGGACGAGCTGCGGATCGCCCAGTCCGTGCTTCGCCGCGCCGTGCGGCAAAGCGGATGAAATAGCATCGAATCATGCTCTACAAGCAAACAGTGTTACTTACCGGCATCACCTTCCTCGGCCTTACCGGCTATATCTTGAGACTGCAACAGTTGTACTTCATGGGGGCGCTACTGGCATTCGTCGCCATAGGATCCTATGTCATCTGCTTGCTGTCCGTGCGCGGGATCGAAGTCCTCCGCGGCCCTACCCGGAAGATCTACGAGGGCGATGAATCTGCCGTGCGGCTAACCCTGAGCACCGGCGCGCGCCTGCCCAAGGCTTTCCTGACGATCGAGGATACGCTTCCGGCGTGGCTCGAGCCGGTATCACAGCCGCCGCCAGCCGGTGCCGAGGAAGAAGCACCCTCGCCGCGCTTCATGGTGCCGGCGCTGCTGCGCGGCCGGCCCGTCGAACTGAGCTACCGAGTGCGCGGTCTGAAGCGAGGCGTTTTCGGGCTCGGCCCCGTCACCATCTCCGCGACCGATGCTCTCGGGGCGTTCCAGGTCTCGCGGCGGCTCGATCAGGCGCAGGAAGTGCTGGTCTATCCGTCACCCGTGCGTGTATCCCCAGAGCCGCTCGCAGGTGTGCGAAGCTTCGGCGGCGAGGAGACCGAACAGCTTTCCGCGGCTGGTGCCGGGCTCGAGTTCTACGGCATTCGCGACTATCGCCCGGGCGACCCACTGCGGCGCATCCACTGGCCGTCAACCGCCCGTCTCGGCCACTTTGCGGTGGTCGAATTCGAAGAGAGCTTCGGCGCTGATATGGTCATCGTGGTCGATCTGCTCCGTGGCACAGAAGCCGGCTCGGGCAAGGACACAAGCCTCGAGGCAGCAATCAAGGCCGCCGCTTCGCTGGCCGCGTTCACCGTCGCGAATGGTGCGTCAGTGGTCATCGCGGGGCAGGATGCGGCCCGCCGGTACCTCGCGACGGCGCGGCGGCAGGAGGAGCTTCCCGCAGTGCTCGAGGCCCTGGCGCGGATGGAAGCCGACGGCGACACTCCCCTGTCGCAAGTGATGCCGGTGGTTGCCGAGCAGGTGACGGGGGCACTGGCGGTTTTGCTGACGGCGGCGCCCAACGAGGCGGCCGTGGCGGCGGCCGAATCGTGGATTAGGCGGCAGGCCCAAGTGGTGGCGGTGCTGTTCGATGGAGCAAGCTGGGGCAACGTCGCCGCGGTCGACATCTATGGCCCTGCGAGACGGTTCGAGGCCGCTGGCGCCCGCGTGGAGATAGTTCGCCGCGGCGACGACCTTCGGAATCTGCTGCGGCGGGCGGTGACCGGTGTCGATTAACCGCGAGTCGCTGGTCAATGATGCGGTGCTGTATGCAGCCGCGTTCGTCGTCTGCGCCTCCGGCGTGTGGGCGGTGACCCTGACGCTGGATGATCCCGGCATCACACGCGCGTTCATGCTCACCCTGATCGCGGGGTTCGCCGTGAGCTGGTTCGCGCGCCGCTACCAATACCTCTGGCCGTATGCGCTGCTCCTGACCGTGGGGCTGATGGCGGGCGGCGTGCTCTGGTACCGGGCAACCGGGATGCTGCTGGGCCAGCCGCTCGCATACGTGGTCGGCCCCGATCGCCAGCTCGAGCTAGCCGCGATGCTCGCGGGCCTGGTCATCGCGCGCAGCTTCGGCCTGCTGCGCGTCGAGGATCTGCTCTTCTGTGTTGTGCCCAGCCTCGCGATCTTCGGCGTTCTGGGCAGCAAGACGTTCGATCCAGCGTTCACCGCTGCATTCGTGGTGTATGCGTTCGCATCGGCCTACCTCGCCGGACACTCGCATCTGCTGACCGAGCGCCAGCACGCCCGCATGCCGCCGTCGCAAGATGCGCGGCGGGTCGCGCGCGGGCGCTTCGCGCTGTTGGCCGCGCTCTTCATTGTCGCGGTGGTCATCGCGGTGCCTTTCTCGCGCGCCGCTGCGGCGCTGCTGCCGCCGTACCAACTGCCCGAGAGTATCAGCTCCGCGCGGCCGGAGCGTACCCCCGAGACGACCGCCGCGGGTCGCGCTGTCTGGGGGAATCCCCTCGAGCTCCCGGTGGGTACGGGACCCATCCGGCTCAGCCGCCGGGTCGTCATGCGCGTCTACTGCGACGAGCCGCTCTACTGGCGCACGAACTCGCTCACCTACTACGACGGGCGGCGGTGGTCAGGTACGGCCTGGCCCGCCGCGCGTCTGACCCCGGGCGCCACCGGCGTCTGCGACTTCCGCGCGACCGTCAACGCGCCGCCCGGTCGAACCGTGCGCCAGAGGTTCGAGCCGCTCGGCTTCCAGGCGGGGATTCTCTTCGGTGCCATGCAGCCGGTGCGCATTGCGGTGCCGCCCACTGCGGGCATCGGCGACATCGTGATCAACGCGCTCGGCTCCACATCCACGACGATCCGCGCTGCGGCGCCGAGCGAGTCCTACGAAGTCATCTCTCAGGTGGACCACCTGTATCCAGCCGCCACTCCGAGCGTCCTCGCCGCAACCGATCTGATGCTCCTTACCGTCCCGTTCCAAGCGCGCATGGTGGAAGACTTCGCGAAGGAAGCTGTCGGCAGCATCACCGACCCCGGGGCCAAGATCGACGCGATCGTTCACTGGGTGCAGGCGCGAGCGCGCTACAGCCTCGATGCGCCGGCGACGCCGGCGGGCGAAGACGCGGTGGTCTACTTCCTCACCAGCAGCCGGGTTGGGTACTGCGACCTTTTTGCGAGCGCCGCGGCCCTCATGTGCCGCGCCTCCGGCATTCCGGCGAGGGTCGCGATCGGCTATGCACCAGGTGAGCGCGATGCCGCCTCCGGTGCGTACGTCGTGCGCGAGGAAGACTCGCACGCGTGGGTCGAGGCGTATCTCCCTGACAAGGGATGGATCACGGTCGAGGCCTCGCCCGGTACCGCGGAGCAGGCGCGGGTCGCGGCGAGCAGGGGGTGGACCACGCGGCTCTCTCGGTTCGTCAGCCGGCACATGATCGCGATGCTGGTGATTCTGGCGGCGCTCGGCTGGGGAGCGCTGTTCGCCAAGAACATGTGGTTCGACGAGTACGTCGCGCTGCGCCGGCGCGAGCGCATGCTCGCCGCCCAGGGCCATCGCGGCACGATCATCCTGCTCTATGATAGGCTCACCCGCGCGTTGGCGAAGCGGGGTTTGCCACGGCGCCCGTCAGAGACGCCGAACGAGTACTCCCGCCGTCTGGGCAAGAACGCTTATCTGGCCGTGATTGTGCCCGGGGTGAGCGCTCTGACGGCTGAGTACCTGACGGCGCGCTTCGGCGCGCGCAATATCGCCGCCGAGCAGGTCGACGCCGCGCGCCGCGCTCTGGACGCACTCCTGGAGCGCCTGCACACCATCCGGCCAGTGCGGTAGCTCCTCCTCACTCTGGGCTTGGGGCGGGACTCGAAAGTTCAGGCCCCCGTGGCCGCCGCGGTGATCGGCGGACTCGCCACCTCCAGCCCGGTGATACAGTCGGAAACCCCACGTCTGCGCGCAATGGATGCCTCTTCGCGAGCCCCAAACTCGCGGGAAGACCCCGCAGGCGAGGGCGATCCGCCACTCTGCCACGAGCCGGCTACCCCGGATTATTCATGATAATCGTCGGATGACGCGCATGCTGCGCGTACAGCGCCATGAATAATCCGCGCGCAATCACGCGGGCATATGCTACGTCCTCCCGCCGACGCGCTCGGCAGCATGAATAATCCAGGCTACAGGTACCTCAGCCACACGTAAAGCGTCGACAGTATCATCGAGACCAGAGTTAACGGCACCCCGTAACGTAGGTAGTACAGGAAGCTGATGGGGTGGCCGCTGCGCTCCGCAATGCCTGCGATGACGACGTTGGCTGAGGCGCCGATGAGCGTGGCATTGCCCCCGAGGCAAGCCCCCAGAGCGAGGGACCACCAGAGGGCCATCATGGTGGGCGTGTGGAGTGCGGCCGTCTCGCTCATGCCGGGAGTGGCCAGATCTCTGGCAACGTCCGCTAACATGGGGTTCAGCGCAGCGACGAACGGAATGTTGTCCACCAGACCGGATGCAGTCGCGGAGATCCACAGCAGCGCGACCGTGGGTCCAGACATGCCGTGCTCCGCTCGCGCCAGCAGCAGTTCCGCCAGACGGTGCATGATGCCGGCTTCAACCAGGGCGGCTACGAGGACGAACAGACCGACGAAGAACAGGAGCGTGGACCATTCGACCTCCCTGATGACCTCACCGAGTTCGACTTTGGTGAGGATCAACATTAGAACCGCGCCCGCAAGCGCTATCGTCGCGGGCTGGAGGTGGAGCGGCTCATGAACGAAGAAGCCAGCGAAAGTCAGCGCGAGGACGATCAGGCAGCGCCTGAGCATGACCGGATCGCTCAGGGCACGAGACTCGTCGAGCGCGGCTACCCGTTGGCGCAGATCGGCGGGCGGGCGCAGTTGCGCCCGGAATATCCAGACCAGCAGACCCAGCGTTGCGGCGAAGATGATGATCGCGATGGGTGCCAGATTCGTAAGAAAGCTCAGGAAACCGAGCTGCGCCGCGCTCCCGATCATGATGTTGGGCGGGTCGCCGATCAAGGTAGCCGTGCCGCCTGTGTTGGATGCGATGATCTGGGAAATCAGCAGGGGGACGAGAGCCATCCCCGTGGCTTCGGCTACGAAGACCGAAATGGGCGCCATGAAGAGCACGGCGGTGACGTTGTCCAGCAGCGCGGATAGGATCCCGGTCAGGATCGCGAGCAGCACCATCACTCGGGCCGGCTTCCCTTGCGCCAGCTTGACGGCTCGTATCGCCAGCCATTGGAAGATGCCGGTGCGGCGGGTAACGGCGACGATGATCATCATTCCCAGCAAGAGGAAGATGACGTTCCAGTCGACCCCCGAGTGACCGCTCAGGGCCTTGTCTTGCGGCACCAGGCCCAGCAGAAGAACCAGGGCCGCGCCCGCCAGAGCGGCTACAGTCCGATGCACCCTCTCAGTAGCGATGAAAACGTACGTAACAATGAAGATGCCTATAGCCGCGATTGCCTGGAAGGTGGATGCATTCATGACGTGGCCTGGTCCTTGCAGGCACGATCAACTATGCAGCGAAGCGATTCCAGGGGCACATGGCGATCCGTACCTGCGGCCGCGCCTTGGGTGCCTTTGTGGTTCTACTGCGGCCTAATCAATTATCCACCGGTGCAGCGCGAAGTCGGCGGCGCGGCGCTCGGCCTCCTCCAGCGCGTGCTCGCGGCGCGCGCGCTCCTCCTCCGATGCCATGAAGCAGTAGAGGTCGCGCCCGAACCTCAAGTACCCCAACGCGCGGCAGGTCGACAGCGACGCCGCATTGGTCTCATCAGCCGAGTACAGAGGAATCCGCCCCGCCCTCATGATCGCGCGGGTCGCCGCGCTCACGACCGACTTGGCCATGCCTTGGCCGCGGAACTCCTGCTCGGTGAACACGCCCAGGGAACAGGCATACTCCCCGCGCGTCGCGATGTCCGCATATGCGACCAAGCGCCGTTTGACGTATATGCCGAAGCCCTCGCGGAATGGCGTCTCCCCGGGCCTGCGCTCGGCCTTCCGTCGCTCGCGTTCCGACGCCCCGCCGATGCGCCGTACCCGGTGCTCGACCCAGGAGGCAAAATGCTCGCGGTCGGTGTAATGCAGTAGGTTGTGCCAGACCTCGACGATAGGCAGGCGCGCGGACACCACCTCCATGATCCGTTCGCGGTTCGCCTGCGACAGTGCCGCCCCCTCCGCCATCCCCTCGCGCACCAGGTTCTCGATCGCCGGCCGCAGCGGGTCGAACACCCGTACCGCCGTGCCGCGGAACGTCTCGATGATCGCCAGCGGGCACGGTGAGCTCGCCGATACCACGCTGCCCAGCCCGCCTTCCACAACCAGCAGGTCCGGCCGGACTCGTTCCGGTTCAACCGCGAGCGCGGCGCCGCAAGCGACGTCCAGCGGGTTGAACTGCTTCCACGCCGGCGGGCGGCGGACGGTGCCGCATTCAGTTCTAGGTCTTCGCGCGCCAAGCAATGTGGTAAGTCTTCCCACCGCGCAGCACCAGCATCACGTATCCGGGCCCACCCTCCCGTCCGGCCGCCCCACACTGCCTGACTCAGGCACGCGACGCAGACCGCCAGACGCAACTGCAGAGCTCTGATCCCCGAACCTCGGCTCTATGAGGTTTCCGCGCCCGTCGCCCGCCGCCCTGCACGTGCCGCAGGCGCGGCCCGCGTCTGCCGATTCAGACCCGCCAAAGGACGCCGCCCCTCTTTAGCAGAACGAATAGGATGGACGGAAACCGGCATGCGTTCGTACCCCTTCCATCTTGGCGTCGTAGCAGACGAGATTAGCGACGACCCCGAATGTGCCTTTCCGGTCGCTTGCGACCTCGACCTCCATGAGGTCGAGCTCCAAATGCTGTGGGGCAAGCCCGTGACCGAACTGTCCGGGGCCGAGATCGAGCGCGTACGCGAACTTCTGGCGCGTTACGGACTTCGGGTGAGCATGATCGGCACCGGCTTCCTGAAGGCATGCCGCGTCGACCTCATCCCCGGCGGCGACTTCGAAACGAGCGAGGATTTCGCGCAGCACATGGAGGTCTTTCGCCGCTCGCTGATTATCGCGAGGGCGTTCGATTGCCGGCTGGTGCGCACCTTCTCCTTTCGCCAGCCGCATATGGCCGGTCTCGGCAACCCGTCGCCGCGACTGCCAAGGGGAGGCGAGATTTCGCCGCCCACCCTCGACCTCATCCGCGAGGGCCTCTCCATACCGGCGCGCATCGCCGCGCGCGAGGGCCTCACCATGGGCCTGGAGAACGTCCGCTCGTGCTTCGGCAACACCGGCGAAAACGCGCGCATCATCATCGATGCCGTGAATTCGCCGGCGCTCAAGGCGGTGTGGGATCCGGCGAATTCGTTCGTCTCGGGCGGCGTGGACTACCCGGATGGATATGAGGCGATCCGCCCGCACATGGTGCATGTGCACTTCAAGGACGCGCGGGTGCGCGATGCGGCGACCGGGCTCACGAGCTGGGAATGTATCGGGGAGGGCGAGGTGCGGCTGGGCGAGGAGCTGGCGGCGTTCGCGCGCGACGGCTATTCCGGCGTCGTGTCGGTTGAGACCCACTGGCAGCCCTTCGACCCTTCGAGTTCCCTCAGGGCAGGCAGGCTCAGGGTTGCCCCATTGGATCGCGCAAGGGCTATCCCGAGCGAAGTCGAGGGGCAACCCGCGGATGGCTCAAACGGGACTCGCGCAACGGTGGCCGGACTGAGGCGGCTGCTGGAGAAGGTCCGGCTGCCGGGCTGACTGCGGCGAACGCAGGGGGAAGAACTGGGCGCGCGGTCTTCAGACCGCGCGAACACACCATGGCGGGCTCGGCGTGCCGTCAGCCGTCACGCATAGGCCGCGCAATTTGCCGACAGCCGCACCACGTGCTCTGAGCACCATGCACAGAAAACGCACCATATACCGAGCCGTTCTCATCCTCGCCCTCGCGGCCTTCATCGCCGGGTTCGCCGTCGGCTGGTGGTTCCGCGTGCGCGAAATCGCGATTCCGCTCGGCCTGCCCCAACCCGTCAAGCTCGCGGTGATGAGCGACATTCACCTCGGCTCGTACGACAGCCGGGAGACGACGCAGCGGGCGGTGCGCGAGGCCATGAAGCGGCGGCCCGATGTGGTGGTTCTGGTCGGCGACTTCGTCTCGAACCGGGACGCGATCTCCGCCATTCCGTCGACGCTGGCAGGGCTGCGCGTGCCGCTAGGGGTCTATGCCGTGCTCGGCAACCACGACCACTGGGCCGATGCCAACGGGGTGCGGGCGGCGCTCGCTTCGGCGGGCGTGCATGTGCTGTTGAATCGCAGCGTGGTGATCCGCAAGGGCCGCACGCGTCTGGCGCTGGTTGGGATCGACGATCTGTGGTCCGGCAAGGTGAACTGGAAATCCGCGTGGCGTCGCGTGCCCAAGGGCGTTCCCGCGGTGCTGCTGTCCCACAATCCCGAGGCGGCGCTTCATCCCGAAGGTCAGCGCGCCGCGTTGATCGTGAGCGGGCACACGCATGCGGGGAAGATTCTGCTGCCGCAGTGGCTGCTGCGGGTGCTCAGGAAGCATACCGATTTCAGCCCGGTGCCCGCGACACGCTACGGCGAGCGGCATCTCTACGGATTGGTGCGCGAGAAATGGGGTTGGGTGTACATCACGAGCGGCGTGGTCACCGGCTTCTCGCCCCCGCGCTGGTACACGCGCCCCGAGGTCGCCATCCTGGACTTACGGTGAGCCCCGCGCCGCGCCGGCCCCGCTCCCGCTCAGGGTGACGCCGAATCTCCCCGCCCGCAGCACCGACAGGATGATCGCCGCCCGGTCCCCCGCCAACCGCGTGACCTGAGGCGATTCCGCGCCGGCCATCTTCTCCGGGGTCATGCGCCCCCACGCATCGGGCCATTGGATCACGTACCAGTAGCGCCCCGCCGAAGGAACCGATCCTTCGATCACTATGCCTTTGTCGCGATGCTCCGCCGCCAGAACCTGCACCATCGGCGCCGCGTCGATCACGAACGCCTTGCGCGCGCCGCTCGACGCCGTGATCACCAGGTCGTGCTGCCCGCCCGCAGCCGGCAGGACGCAGCTCGCCCATTGCCCACCATCAACCTTCACACTCGCCAGGTCCAGCCCATGCCCGCGCAGCGCGATGTCGAAGATCCCGTCCCGCCAGGCGAGCCCGGTGAGGCCGTCATCGGTGATGGGCTCCAGCGGCCGCGGCAGCACGCGCAGATGGCCGGGCGTCATCTCGACGCCGTAGTGTCCCGCGTAGATGGCTTGCAGGAGCCCCCACGAATCCCAGATACGGGCCCGATTGCCGGCGTTGACTTCCTTCTGCTGATAGCCGGACGCCTCGCGATACGGGAAATCGGTTCGCTCGTAATCGGCCCAGAACAGCCGCCACACCTCCGCAGCTTTGGGCTCGCCGAACTTCGCGCGCAGATAGACATCCCATCCCCCGGCCCACGGCACCCACTGGTTCAGGCCGTTGGGATACGGCTCGATGCTGTGCGCGGTGGGGCAGAGGCCATCGAGGTAGTAGCGCTGCCAGTTCGCGTTGAGGCGCGCGAAGATGGCGCGCATGCGGTCGCCCGCATCACACACCCCGCTGTATATCGCCCACAGGTTGGCGAACGACTCCTCGTTGCGGTAGATCGAGCCGTCGGGCATGCGCCAGCCGATGTAGACCCCGTGGTCGGCGTCCCACAACCCGCCCTTGTCCATGGTGCGATTCGCGGCAAAAGCGACGCGATTCGCCGCCATGTGCCACTTGCCGGCGGCCTCGGTCTCGCCCAGCATCTCGTGCAGCCGGGCGAGCTTGCGCAAGCCGTCGCAACAGACCGCGGTGAGGTAGGTCTGCTCGCCCTTGATGAACCCGAGATCCGGGTAGGTGTCGCCGCCCTCGCCGATGACGGGCAGGTCGCGCTTGCCGATGAGGTTGATGATGGCGCCGCCCATGCGATCGGCCTGTGGCAGCACGGCGCGCACGAAGCTCACATCCCCGGTGCGGGCTGCGTAGTCGTAGATCATGCCGATGAGCAGCCCGGCGGAGTCGAGGTTGCCGTACGCCGCGCTGCCGTCAGCTCCGAGGTGCGTCGGCGGCTGCCCGGCATCGTTGAGCTTCTCGGAGAACGCCAGAATCTCGTCGCGCATCACCGCGAGCAGCTCCGGCCCCGCGACCAGTGACGCGCTCTTCCACCCATGCGCCACGTCGCGCAGCCAGCAGCGGCGGTAGGCTTGTTGGATCTCCGCGGGCAGGCCTGGGTCAATGACGCCGGCCGTCTCCTGCATCCAACGCGGCTTGCCGGCCGCGGCACCGAAGGCCCGCGTCGTGGCGATGTGGCTCGCCCAGAAGATGAAATCCTGCGCCAGCGGCTCGAACTTGCCGGTCACCGGCTTGATGGCCGGAATGCGCGGCAAGCCGAACGTGAACGTCGCCTCAATCGTTACCGCATCGCCGGGGCGCAAGGTCACCGCTTGGCTGCCGATGTGCGGGGCGAGGCTGATGGCGGCGCGTCCCTGCGCCACCTCGACCTCGGCGCCGCCGGGCGGCTTGCAGGCAATGACGAAGGTTCGCTCGATTCCCGACTTACACACGGCTCCCGATGTTGATGCGCCCGGCGCCATGATGCGACCCGGGGAGATCGAAGCGAGCCCCTGGCGGCCGGCGAAGTAGACGCTGCTGGGAGAAAGCGCGGAATCGAGTGCGACCAGCAAACCGGCCCACTGGCAGGTTACCTCGACGTCTGCGTGCAGAACCGCGCGCACCGCGAACTCGGGGGCGTCAGGGGCGAGCGCCAGATCGAGCCGGCCGGATAGCCCTTCGCCGATGCGGAGACCCGTAATGGTGGCGGCGAGTTCGCCGGCTGTAGCGACGCCGAAGCCATCACCTGGCCGCGCCGTCACGGTCTGCCCCTCGGTCCCACGGAATGCCGGGGAGATTCCGAAGCGCTCCGCCGCCACGCCTCCCGCGCTAATGAGGGGATGGCTGAAATCGCCGCGACCGGCAGGGTCCGCCGCCAGGCCGATGATGGCGCCCGTCGCCTGGTCGACCTCCACGCGCAGCCATTTCGTCTCCAGGCGCTTAAGGCCGGTCTGCTGGGCTCGCCCGATATCCGGCCACATCATCCCTACGGCGAGCATGAGCGCCCATAACCATTGCGTCATGGTGACCTCCCGTGCCGGCGGTGTTGCGGATTATGTCTGCGGCTGCGATCTATCGTTTCAGGCTCTGGTCGGGCCGCCCTGGAATGCACCTTACGCGCACCACTCATGCGGCGCGCGGCCAAGCGAAGAATCCGATCACCGAGCGGCCGGTCCAGTGCGGGTTCCTACGTCGAACGCACCTGCTCCGCGTCCCGGGAGCGCTGATCCTGCCGGACCAACTCAGGGCAGGTCGTCCTATTGACCTTCTGTCTTATCGCCTGCCGTCGGCGCGTCGACGCCGCCGGTCGCGCCAGGCTTAGGTGTCTCCGGCTTGGTCGTCGCCCCCGGCTTCTCGGTTGCGGCGGGTGCTGGCTTCGGCTCCTCCGCCTTTGTGGCCTCAGGCTTCTGCGCCTCACCCGGCGCGCCTTCGACCTTGACGTGGATCTCGTCCTCGGCGCTGTTGCCGGCTTGATCGAACGCGCGTACGGTCACCGTATGATCGCCCCCGCCCAGCGCGTCCGTCTCGACGCTGAACGAAACCTCCTGGGTCCCGATCAGCCCTTCCACCGCCGCCGCACGCCACTTGCCCGAGTCCACGCGATAGTCGACCCCGCGCAGCGCGCTGAGCGCGTCCTCCGCGCCGCCGCGGAACTTCGCCACTTTCTGCGGTGTCACATTCAAGGTGCTGCGCAACACAACGACCGTCGGCGGCGTGTTGTCCACCCACACCAACTGCCGCGCGTCATCTTCCTTCGCCGTCCCCGGGTTGCTCGGCCGGTCGCTGGCGGTCACGCGCAGCAGGTACGCGCCGTCGCGCAGGCTGGTCGTATCCCACGCGTACGTGTCACCGTCGACAGCCTTCTTGATGTCCTGCCACGTCTTGCCACCGTCGGCTGATTGCGACAGGTCATAGACCAGGGTGTCGCCGTCCGGGTCCTGGCCCTTCCATTTAAGGTCGAATTTCGCGCGCAGCCGGTCGGCCGGCTTGGGCGCCGAGATGCTCACCGACGGCGCCCGATTCGGCGGCAGGTAGTTGACCTGGAGGTCGCGCACGTTCGGCGTCGCGCCCGCCTGCTGCGTGCCCAGGATAATGCGATACTGGAGAAACCGCCCCGGTGGGCTTGCGATGGGCGCGACGCTCCCGAGGTCGGTCGGCGCGGACCAGGCGCTCCAGTGATCGTCGGGATCGGCGTTGTCCCCCGAGCGAGTCTGCAAGGTCGCGGTGGTGCCCTGCGGGCGCTCGACGCCGCAGCTTGCCGCTCCCCACAGCGTGCCGGGCGCAGCTTGCTGCGGTTTGGAAGTGAATACGCCGCGCTCGGCGCGTCCGGGGCCCAGGCGTATCAAGGTCGCCGGATTGCTCTCCGCAACGTAGAGCGCGCCTTGATCGTCCAGCGCAAGCGCGATCGCCTCCGCGCTCTCCGGCTTGCGCAGCACTCGCGCGGTCTTGCTATCGGGATCTACCTCATAGACGACGCCATCTTCCGCGGTAACCGCATAAAGCAGGCCCTTCGGACTTGCGACTAAGGACGACAGGTCATCCCCCTCGGGTTGCATAATCTGCTCCGCGTCACGCCCGGGGCGCAGGCGCACCACCGACGCGTCAGGCGCAGTTCCGGCATAGATGTCGCCGCCGGCGCCGGCTGCAAGCGATGCCACGAGTTGCTCGCCGGATTCATAAACCCCGCGCGCCGGGCCCGCCGAGTCAATCGCGTAAACGACCCCCCCGTTCCCGGTGCCCGCGTATAGCAGATCCCCGGACACTGCCAGCGAGTACACGCCCGTGCAGGGGAGCTGGCACAGCAGGCGGCCCTGGCCCGCGGCCGGAACTGCGAAAACCTTCCCGTTCGGGCTCGTCCCGGCGTACACGCCTCCGCCGGTGGCCGGCGTGATCGCCCACACCGTATCTTCGCCGGTGGCGAAGTAGTCCTGGACTTTCCCGTCGTCGGACAGCAGGATGATGCGCCCCCCCGGCGCTGCGCCGGCAAGCACGGTACCGTCGGCGCCGGCGGCGAGACAGGTGATGACGACCGCACCGGTCTCCCACGTCTGCTGCACCTGCCCGGCGGCGGAGACCTTACGCACGCGACCACCCGGTGCCGTCGCCACATAGACCGCCCCGCCGTGAGCCAGAATCGCAGACGTCACCGGCTCTTCGAACTTCGCCAGGACTTTGGTCGCCGGACCGAGCGTCAGCGCGCCGTCTTGGTCAACGACGACGGAATCGAGTTCCCCCGGCAGAAAATCGGATCGTTTGGCGTGGGTGAATGAGGATGGCTTGCGGCCGACCGGCTCTTCCTTCTTTTCTTTCTCCTTCTTCTCGCTGTCCTTGGCCGCTTCTTCGTCCGAGTCCGCCGGTGGCGCGTTCGCCGCCGCCGGCACCATGACTGGCGTCATCATCTCGTCGCCGCCGTCGCCCTCGTCCGCGGCCCCCTGCGGCGGGCGCTCCTTGGCCTGCCCTGACGGTGCGCTCGGTGGGCTTACCTTCGGGGCGCGCCCTCCCGTCACGCCCGGCTTTCCTTCGATGTCGACGGAGATGACCTGGCGCCCCTCCAGGATCCAGTCGCAGGGGATCGAGGCCTTCACGTAGTCCCGGGCCGGTTCCACGATGTTGGAGTGCGACTCGCTGAGCGACTCCATGAGATAGTCCGGCATCGATGCTACAGGGCGTCCCTCCACCGCCACCCCGGCTGAGGGCAGCGCCGCGAACGCGACGATCTCGTCGCCGCGTTCGGCGGTCTCGTAGATATCGATGAGCTGATCCAGGCTATACGCCTTGCGCATCGCCAGCCCGAGCATCGGGCGCAGCTGCGCCGCCTCGTTGCCGCCGGCCACGCCGATCCGCAGCGGCCCGTCCGGCAGGTCCGGCGGCAGCTTCAGCTCCAGCGATTTCTCCACCGGCGCTCCTTTGAACGGCCGCAGCAGCACATCGATCTTCAGCGTCTCGCCCGCCTTGTGCTCCCCGGGTTCCACCGTCACCCGCGTCAGGCGAGCGGTCTTGCGTTCCTTCGACACTCGCGCGTGAATGCGGATCGCCTTGACGTCAACGCTGCCGAATTCGCTGTCCATGAAAGTGGCCAGGGGACCGACCAGTTCCGCTGTGACGGCAGCCGCCGCATCCATCGAGCTGAACCCGCTGTCGCTGCGGCGAATCGTGCGCTTCGAATCCTCGATCTCCACCGTTACCTGGGCCATGCCTTCGCCGATGTGCTCCCAGGCCCGGTCCACCGCGCTCAGCGCCACCGTGCCCGCCAGACCCGCCGAGAGCAGGCGGTGCCGCGTGATCTCCGCTTTGTAGGTGTGAGTCGTGTTGTCCACGAGATCGGTGACGTCAACCGATATCGGTATGCTCTTCGCCTCCTGGCCCGTCGTCCCCGCGACCGCCCACAGGCGATCCTGCGAGATGCGGCCCACCGGCGGGCCCGCGACCCCCATTTTCATCGACATGTTGTAGCTGGGGAGCATGCCTTGGATATACGCCGTGGTCATCGTGAGGTCGGTCTCACCCATCGACATCATCGGGTGCCCGAACGCGAGCACCTTGTCGCCGATGACGCAGGTGACCGTGCCCAGA